>Ga0247831_1000030_pt1 | contig 258440 bp, 241 predicted proteins | sample LaCruzMarch2015__9_FD_192406 | JGI IMG/M metagenome (GOLD analysis project Ga0247831, IMG submission 192406) | Freshwater microbial communities from meromictic Lake La Cruz, Castile-La Mancha, Spain - LaCruzMarch2015_1m | ecosystem: Environmental > Aquatic > Freshwater > Lake | place: Spain... | reverse complement strand
CAACCACCGCAAACACTCGGCCATCGGTTACCTAACTCCCAACCAGTTCGAAACCAACGCCGCCATCCAGTCTCAACTCAATTCTTCAAATTAAGCAACACTGGTCCAGAAATGCGTTGCATCTCACAGGCCCGAAGGTCTCGGGCTGGGTGAAGTCAAAGACGACGTTGGCGGCGGCTTCGGCCGGGACGCGATCAAGGGAGCGGACAGCGGCCGTGGCGGCGAGGCCGCGATCACTGAGCGCACGGAGGACGGAACGACCGATGGTGCCAGTGGCACCGATGACAAGGCAGGTAGGATTTTTCATGGGACACCAGTTTCCGACATACAGTGCTTTTGACAAGTAGGCACCTTTATGTAACTATACCCATCTAAATAATACTAATGTTGACCATCAACTGTTTGTGAAAAAATCCGAGTGCCTTGATCCCCAAGTGTGTCCTGTCATATCCACGCTGGACGTGGTCGGCGGGAAATGGAAACCCGCGATTCTTTGGCTGGTCCGCCAGGGCGTGCACCGCTTCGGCGCACTGCAACGGGCGATCGGTGGGATTACGCAGAAAATGCTGACTCAGCAACTGCGCGAACTCGAAGCCGACGGCATCCTGCGGCGCGAAGTCTTCGCCGAGGTGCCTCCTCGAGTGGAATACACGCTCACGCCGTATGGACAAACCCTGCTGCCCCTGCTAGAGGCGATGGCTTCGTGGGGTAGCTCGCACCAGAAACGTCTTGCGCCAAAGCGCGCGTCGCCGCGAGGCTGATGTGAGACGCGTCATGGTGAATCGAATGCCGACTTGAGTTGGTTGACTGTGCGAAGGCGCTTATGGGCAGCGGCTGGAACACGATGTGGGGTGCCTGCTGTTCCTCCGTGAGGGACGGCGACTACAGCTTTCGCAGGAGGGGCGGACGTTTTTGGCCTATGCCGAGCGGTTGCTTGCACTGGCGGACGAAGCGAGGGGAGCGCTTGACGACAAAACACCGCGAGGGTGCCTGCGTCTGGGTTGGCTGGAGAGTTTGGCCGCGCTTCGGTTACCGGACGCTCTTGCGCGCTATCATGAAAACCATCCAAGAGTGAAAATCGAGTTGGAGACCGGATCGACCACGGCCTTGTGCTGGCGGGGGAATTGGAGGCGGCACTGGTGGTAGACGCGCCGAAGGATTGACGGTTGGAGACGGCTGAACTGGGCCGCGAAGCCGGGGTGATCGTCGCCCCGGCCCGAGTAGAGGCGATCAAAACGGTGCGGGATCTGGCAGGCTTGAGTGTGTTGGCCTTTGCGTCCGGTTGCACCTATCGGCGGAGGATGGAGACGTGGCTGGGCCAGGGCGGATCTAGCGTGCCGATCATCGAGCTAAGTTCTTACCACCCGATCCTGGGGTGCGTGGCGGCGGGCATGGGCGTGGCGCTCGTGCGGTGGGCATTGTGGCGGCGTTCCCTGGGCGAGCGGCGTTGAGCGTGCACCCTGTTGCGAAATCGACCGAGCTGGTGATCGCGCTGGTCTGGCGCAAGAACCACGCCAGCTCACGAGTGCAGGCCTTGCTAAAACTGTTAAAACGTCCGGCATGAATCGGGTTTCATGGGGGAACAGGTAGGCGCGGATTTCAGGAACGCCAATAGACAACGATGTCCATCGAAGCGGCAGCGCTCAACGCCCGATCAAACACCGCCACGCCACCGATCCAGCCGGTGAAGCCGACACCGCGACTGCTGTGGATGACGCGACCGATGGTGAAGGGGCCGCCGCTTTGGGCGTCCTTCGGAGTGTAGAGGTCGTGCGTATACCACCAGGGGTTCAGGCTGACCTCACGTCAAGCGGCCTCCCTAGCGAGTGAAGTTGGATCAGGGGCAATTGTGTCATGCTTCTGAAGGACCAAGCTAGGCTCATGCCATCGCAAACGCCCGCACCGGAAAGGTGCCGAATGCTTTGATCTTCGGCGGCACGGCGAAGAAGCGAAAACCAGCTTCGGGAAGCTGCTCCAGGCCCGTCATGTGCTCGACAATCGGGATCTCCGCGCCCAGAAGCGTGCTGTGCACAGGACGTGTTTTGCCGCGAGTGTCGTCGATGTTGTAGGAATCGATGCCGACGAGCTTCACGCCGCTTTGTTTGAGAAACAGCGCCGCGTCTTCGGTGAGAAAGGGATGTCCCTCAAAGTAGGCATCCGTGCGCCAGTGCCAGTCCCAACGCGTCTGCACCAACACGGCTTTGTTTTGCAGATCGAGTCCCTCAAACGCCTCCCGAGTGATCGCCATGGCATCGCTGCGCACCACCACGCCCTCCAGCCCCGCCAACGAGGTCAGCGGCAGCTCGGACAAGTCCTTCCCATGGGCATAACGATGAAACGGCGAATCCAGATAGGTCCCAGTGTTCGCCACCATGTCGATGCGGCCGATGTGAAACTCCGTGCCCTCGGCATACAACTTCCGCGAAGCCTCGCGGCTGAGATAATCGCAGATCAGCGGTGCTGGCAGCCCCCGATAGGTGATCATGCCGTGTTCGATGGTGTGGCTGAGGTCGATAGGGGTCATACTTCAATGCATCAATTCCACCTTGCTCATCATCACGGCCTGCCCACGCAACAACACTCGATCATCTCGCACGCTAAGTTTCACGAGTCCGCCGCGTTCGCTGGCTTGAAAGGCGGTGAAATCGGATTGGCGGAGTTTACCCTGCCAATAAGGCCCGAGCGCACAGTGGGCAGAGCCGGTGACCGGGTCCTCATTCACACCCGCCGCCGGAGCAAAGAATCGAGAGAGGAAATCATGTTCGGCCGTTTCGCCGCGACAGGTCACGATGACACCCCGAACCGGGAAGGCGGACAAAGCCGTGAGATTAGGCTTCAAGCCGCGCAGCACCCGTTCACTGGCCACTTCGACGAGGTAATCCATGCCGTTGAAACCGCAGGCGATCAGTTCGCAGCCCAAAGCCTGCGCCATGCCCGCCGGCGCGTCGCAGGGGGCACAAGCCACCGCCGGGAAATCCATCTCGATCCAATCACTCTCGCGGCGACAGGTCAGCCAGCCACTCAAGGTGTGAAATCGCGCTTCCTGATCCGCTGAAAGCACGCCTGTCTCCCACAACGCGAAGGCTGCTGCCAGCGTGGCGTGCCCACAGAGCTTCACCTCCACAGCCGGTGTCAGCCAGCGAAGCGAGAAGCCGCCCTCCATCGGATGCAGGAATGCCGTTTCAGAAAGATTCATCTCACGAGCAACCCGCTTCATCCAGTTCTCGTCCGCAGCTTGATCCAGGATACACACTGCTGCTGGATTGCCAGCGAAGGGCTGGCTCGTGAAGGCGTCGATGATGTGAAGTTTCTGGCTCATATCGAGACTCCGTTGGGTGCGGTAAACGCAAGGTCCGCAATATTGCCCGTGTTTCTCGTTTCAGCCGGTTCAAAGATTAGCACCTCGGTTTCCTCTTCTGCTGATGTCCGATGCTCTACGCCCCGTGGCACAACGCAGAACTCACCAACGCCGAGTTCCACACTGTGCTCGCGGAACTCAACCTTCATCCGTCCACGCCACACCAGAAACATCTCATCCTCATGCTCATGGTGATGCCAGGGAAACAAGCCACAGAACTTCACGAGCTTAACCTCCTGCCCGTTGAGTTTTGCGACGACATTGGGCCGCCAATGCTCCTGGATAAGAGCACACTTTTCAGTGAGTGATTGCGATGTCATGGCGTGATGCTGGCAGGTGGTAAACTTGGCTCCGCATTTGCAGCCGAGTTTGACGCTTGAAGGAGGGGACGCATGAAACTGCGCTCGTAACTGATGATCGACTGGTTTTCTTGTTCGAAGGCATAAGCCGCGATGCAGTCCGCATCGCTTTGACTGCGGATGCGATACCTTTCGTAGTCGGCGAGGCTGGGAAAACTGAAGAGCGCCACAGCGATATTATTCGCTCCCTCGTGCGGCAAGAAATAGCCGTGATGCTGTCCCCCAAACCGTGCAACTAGTGGCAACCACATCCGGGCATAGGCCTCGAACTCCCGTAGTTTGTGCGGATGGATGATGTAGCGGAGGTAACAGGTGATCATATGGATGAGAGGAAGAGTAGTGATGTGACGCCGAAGCCACCTTGTCATTCCTGTCTTTGAAGATCGAGGCTGAGATCGTAGCCGCCATCGTCGGCGACAGGATCGGCCCGCAGGCCGAGGGAGAGCATGGAATCGTTCGAGTTGCCGATGGAGATGCTGGCTTGCTGGCCGGGATGGCTCACCACGGCGGGTGTGCTGAGCATATCGACTCCGCGGGTCTTTTGCAGAGAGCTTTGCAGCTCGCGTAATCGTTCCGAGCCGATGGCGCTGTAGTTCTCGAAGTCGAAGATGTCGGGAAACAGGTCATTCGCCTCTGCATCCGACACGGCGGCATCGGAGAGGTGCAGGAGCTTGGCGGTCATCTTCACATGACCTTCCGGCGTCGTCTCAGGCGTAACGATGGCCATGCCGTTCATCCCTGGCGCGATCTCCCAATACCCCAGCACCGCCGATTCTCCCGGTTTGAGCCGCACTTTGCCTTTCGAGGCGATTTTGAGCGGTTTTCGAGCTCCGGGTGCTTTTTCGGCTTTCGGCGGAGTTGGAGCCGAAAGGCTTGTTGGAGGCGTGGCGACGGTTTTGGGCACTGAAACCGGCTCTTTGCTCCCAAAGGCTGTTCGCATGAGCCAGAACGCGATGAGGCACAAGACGAGGCAGAGAAGGATGATGAACCGGCGCATGTGGAGTGTGGTTGAGTCCTCTGGACTCATCTGAATGACGCAGTCCGGAGGACTGCACCACGTTGTTAGTGCTTCGCGGCCTTCTCGAAGTCGTAGAGATAGATGCTGAAGCCTTGTCCTGCCTCCATGCCTCCACGGCCATCCTGGAAGAGCATGAAGCGACCGTCATCGCTGATCGTGGCCTCAGCGGCCTTCCAGCCTTTGAAGTCGGTGAAGTGCGTGAGTCGCTCCTTCTTGCCGCTGCCATCCAGCGACAAGCGATACAAGTCCACCAATGGCCAGCGATGCGTGATCTCCGCACTCTCGACGAGCGTGCTTTTGCCATCGGGGAAGATGCCTTCGCATTCCTCGTAGCGATCCGGCGAACGGGACAGGTTGGTGAGCGCCTTGGCCTTCAAATCAAAGAGATAAGTCTCCGTGTTCTCGGTGTCGCGGATCTCGTAGGCGGTCACGGTGATCTTCGAATCATCCGGCGGCACGAAGCTCTGTGTCTCGATCCATTTGCGAGGCCGTTCCTGCTCGGGGAAGTCGCTCGTTTTCAGCACGACTTGTGTGTTCACCAATTTGGGAGTGCCATCTTCATAGACGATGTCGCCCGTGGAGATGTGATCCTGCTCGCCATGCGTCCAGGCGATGCGGAGCTGCCTGCGCGAGGCGGCGGGGCCTTCATTGCACTGCACGCCCAACGGCACGGGCGGCTTGGTGAAGGACTTGTCGAGGACGTAGAGATAGCTCGAATCGCGTGCCCGCTGGCGATCCTCCTTGCTGGTGCGATCAAAGTTCTCCTTCGGGCCGCTGAGCAGAAGGTCGCCGTTGCTCAAATACTGGGCGCGAACAAACCCGAAGTGCTTGAAGTGATCCGAACAGGGTGTGATGCGCTTCGTTTCAAACTCATACTCATACACATCGCCGTAGGTACGGTTCAGAAACACAAAGCGTTTGCCGTCCTGCCGCCAGTCCGCCCGCTCGCCGAACCATGTGACCCGCGTGATGTGCGGCGGAAGTTGCTCGCGAGGATCGCCATCAGCGCCGCGTGCCAGTGGAGTGATGGCAGCGCCGATCAGGAGGAGAATGGGGAGTGTTTTCATGTCGATAGGTTGGCGTGGATGGTCGATTTTCGTCGCTCATTGAAAAGCTTCAAAACTCAGGCGGTCCGTTGAGGTGCTCGCATTTCTCGGGTTGGCCGGGGAGGAAATCGATGACCTGATTTTGGGCGCGGAGTTTGTCTTGAAGGGCGGCGACATCCACCTTTTGCACGGTGGTTCCCTCTTTCACCGCCATGGCAGAGGCGACTCCGGCGGCGTGGCCGGTGATCATCCAGGTGCTCTCGAGGCGGAGGGTGCAAAAGGCCACATGCGTGTAGCTGGCCGCGCCGGGCACGAGGAGGTTGGTGCATTCGGCAGACTTCGGCGTGAGGGCGCGATACGGGATCTGATTGGCGTAGCCCATGCGCCAGATGCGGCCTTCGTTGACGAACTCGTTTTCATTCAAGGCCACGCGCTGGACGTGATGACAGTCGATGAAGTGGCTGCTCATGCCGATGCTGTCGGGCTTGCGGCGGTCGGTCTGCACGTCGTGCTGCGTCATGACATGCTCGCCTCTCATGCGACGTGCCTCGCGAACGTAGAGCTGATAAGGCAGATGGCCGTTGTCGGCGAACTCATCCTTGTGCAGCCCGAGCGCCTGCATCTCCTGCTGCACCTTCGCTGGCACCGCCTCGTCGGTGGCGAGGAAGTGAAGCAGGCCAAGGGTGTAATCCATGTGATCCTCTTCGATGCGGGCACGCTGCTCGTAGCTGGCATCCGGCCAGTCGAACTGCCCGCCGAAGTGCCCCAGGGAAAAGATGGCGGATTGCTTGTTGTTCAACTCGAACTTGCCGTTCCTTCGTTCGTAGAGGTCGATGATGTCGTAGAGCTTCACGGGCTTCTGTTGCGCCGTCTGATCGCGCAGCCAATCGGCCAGCAGCGAGTAACGGGTGGCGTCGTAGTGCTTCGGCGCGGGGATCGGCACCTGGAACTGCGGGTCTTTGGCTACCGTGAGGCGATAGTTGTAGTTCATCGGTGCGCGATGCGCCGCACCTTCCGTGAGGTCTTTGGCCCAGGCGCTGATGCCGGGCAGCAGCTTGCCCTGCGCATCCACGGTGCGGGCTTTGCGCGCTGTCTTGTCAAATCGGATGCCCGCTGCTTCTTCGCCAAACTCCGCCTTGGACTCTCTGCCCACGGCATACTTCACGCCCACTCGTGCCATGAGGTCGCCCTCGTAGCTCGCATCAATGAAAACCTTTGCCGTGATCTTCGCGCCATCGGTCAGTGTGATGCCGGTGATCTTCGCGCCCTCCTTCGTCACCGTATCCACACTCGCGCCGTAGCGAATCTCCACGCCCGCCTCCTTCAACATGTCGAGATACACCTTCTCCGCGACGCTGGATTCGAAGAAGTAAATGGTGTCCAGCCGCTTGTCCTTATGAGGGTAGGTCTGCTGGGCCTTGGTCTCCTCATAGTGCCTGCCCATGCGCCGATAAAAATCGTCCGCAAAGCCGCCGATGGTCCACTTCAGCATGTGCTCGCTCTCCGCCGTGTTGATCCCACTCGTGCTGAGGCCGCCGACATGCTCCGTCGGCTCGATGAGCACCACTTTCGCGCCTTCACGCGCTGCGGTAATCGAAGCCGCGATGCCGCAAGGCACGCCAGAATAGACGATAATGTCAGGCGAGGCGGCATGGAGGGAAGAACACGCTAGGGCGAAAATACAGATGAGTTTGATCTTCTTCATGGATTAGAAATCGAAGGTTTGACAGTTCGGATTTCTGCCAGCTTTCCCAACTCCTCCACGCTAAGCGCCCGGTCAAAGACCGCCACGCCACCAATCCATCCCGTAAAGCCGACGCCGCGACTGCTGTGGATGACGCGTCCGATGGTAAAGGGGCCGCCGCTTTGGGCGTCCTTCGGCTTGTAGAAGTCGTGCGGATACCACCAGGGATTCAGGCGAAGCGCCACGAGATCACGGGCGACTTCTTTGCCGCCGCGCAAGGTGACCTCGATCTTCGTGAAGCGATGCTCGCGCAGTTCGACGCGTTCGTCTGCGGACTCGCGCAGCATTTTCACGCTTAGCGGCTCGCCTTCGGGTGGGTTGTAGTATTGATCCTTCGGGAAGGCTTCGTCCTCGCCGTCCTGCTTGCCGGGCAGCTTCGCGAAGTGGCCTTGCATGTAGGCGTTGTAGGCGGAGGAGATGAGTTTATCGCTCTTCGGATTGTCGAGCCAGCGATCACCGGAGACCCCGTTGAGCCAGCCAGTGAGCTCGTCCTTTTCATGATCAAAGGTCATCGCGAAGCATTGCCACGACTTGTCGAGCACCTCGGCAGGTGAATCGGCAGGCACTTCGGGCGATTGCTCGACGGAGTTGCTCTTGTGCAGGGCATACTTGTTCAGGAAGGAACTTGCGCCGTTCTCCGAGACATGCCCGCAGGCGCTGCCTTGCTTGTTCAGACCGGCGAAGAGCGCGTATTGGCGCTGCCCGCGCTCGACCTTGGCGATGGTGGTCGTGCTCTTCTCCTTCAAATCGGTGCCTTCATGCCAGATGCCTGCGAGTGCGTGATTGCCGCTCTCGCGAATGGCCCACACGACGACGGTGACGGACTTCCCCGCGCCTTTGATGTCCAACGGTGTGTCATGCAGTCGCGAACGCGGCACGAAGAGGAAGGGGCGGAAATCAGGATCGCTCTCCTTCACGATGCGGATCGCCTGCCCAAAAGGGCCGCGACCCAGCAGCGGGAAGTCCACATACGTTGCCTCACGGCCTGCCCCCCAGTAGTCCTTGATGTAGTTGGCGGCATCGAGCGGGTAGTCCGTTGTCGCCCCTGCTGGGACATGGGCCGTGAAACGCTGCGCACCCGCAGGTTCGCGCTTCACGAAGTCCCAAAAGGCCACGCAGTTCGGCAGCCCGGTCACTTCGGCAACGCGGGCGGCGGTTTGATCGGCTGCATGGGTCATGGCAGCCGCACTCAGGGTGAGGAAAAGAAGGCGAATCATCGGCATGGCGTATTTTGGCAAAGCCCACGCAAACCGCCAGCCGATGTTTAAACCTTTATTCTCTTACTTCGCGACACCCTTGATGCTGAAATCGTCATACTCCACATCCACAGCATTGGTGGTTAGGCTGATGAGGGACTTGGTATCATGGGTGATGCCTGCGGATTTGAAGCTGCCGACGGATTTGCCATCGATGCTCACGCTGATTTCATCGCCCTGGGTCTGCACGACCAGCGTGTGCCAGTCTTCCAAGCTGAGCTTTACCGGAAGGCGTTTGGCCTTGGTGGCGAGCATCTTCTTTTCATCTTCCGTGAGCTGGTTGGCTTTCTTACGGGCGTAAAGGTCATTAGCGAGGTCGAATCCGCCCGTTTTGGCATCAGCGAGGTTCACGCTGGTCGGGCTGATGGAGGCCTGACAGATGTGACCGGCGTGGGAACCTTTATAGTTCTTGTCATCGAACCACACGTTGAAACTCTTCGCCTTGTCACTGACGAAACGGAACTTTACGGAAACTTCCAGATCCTTTTCCCCTTCGATGCGGATGTGGTCCACGGCCGAGTGGTCTGAGGTCGGGGCGGTGATGCCCACGAGCACGCCATCCTTCACCACGCTGGAGCTCTTGTAGTGGCCCCAGGCCTTGCCAAAGCCCTCGCTGGAAAATTCATCGGCAAAGATGACGCGGCTGTAGTCGCCTGCAAAAGCGGCGGTGGTGACGAGGGAGGCGAAGAGGAGAGGCTGGAGGTATTTCATGGGCGGGAGATAACGTGAACGGGAACGAACAACTAGCGGGATCTTGCCGGAAAGCCGTGGGCTGTCCGGTTGATTTTGCCCGCTTTCGTCCTACACTGAATTCAGCACCGCCATGATCTCTGAAGAAATCCGCCGCCTCTTGCGGGCCAGCCCCTTCAAGCCGTTTCGTCTGCATTTAACGGACCAGGCCGAGCACGCCGTGCCCCAGGCAGACTGGGCCATGCTGAACCCCGCAGGCACCATGATGGTGGTGATGGACGAGGCGGGTTACTTTGACTGGGTATCCACGGCCCACATCACACGCATTACCCATATTGGAGAGCCGCAGGGCCATTCCGTTTGAGGGATGCACGGATAGGTTAGACCGGGCGCAGCACGCTCTTCACCACCTCGCCTTTGTGCATCTTCTCAAAGGCCTCATGCCATTCCGTCACCGGCCAGACACCGCCAATGATGGGTTTCACGTCAAACTGACCGCTGGAGAGCAGGGCGATGACGCGCTCCCAGATCGGCCAGTTGTGGCTAAAGCTGCCTTGGAGGGTGATGTTTTTCTGCACCAGGGGGTCCATGTTAAACCCGAGCGGCTGCGGTCCCCAGCCCACCTTGCTGATCCAGCCCGCAGGACGGACGATATCCAGAGCGATCTTCAGCGTGATGCTGGCACCGGCGGCATCGATGACGCCGTCACACCCGAGACCGTCCCGCTCCATCGCCCAGGGTTTGGCATCGCCGATGATCACCTCGCACCCGTAGTGCTTGCGGGCCAACTCCAGGCGATGCGCATCTTGCTGAAGTCCCACGATGGCCACCTCGGCGCCGCATAGACGGGCCATCGCCGCACACAGGATGCCGATGGTGCCAGGGCCGAGAACGACCACGCGGTCACCGGGCTCGATGCGGGCGTTTTTCACCACCGCATTGTAGGCCACACAGCAGGGCTCGGTCAGGCAGGCCTGCTCAAAGGGCAGATGATCCGGCACGTGATGCAGGATGCGGCTGGGCACACGCACATACTTGGTCATGGCCCCGTTCACGCCATAACCAAAACCTTTGCGGGTGTTGTCCAGATTATAGAGACCACGACGGGTCATCGGGTTGTCCTTGGAAATGATGGCGGCGGTTTCAGACACCACACGATCCCCTTCCTTCCAGCCCTCCACCTCTTTGCCCACCTGGACGATGTGGCCGCCGAACTCATGCCCCAGGACAACCGGGTAGTTCACCGGCCAGGAATGATCCGCCGTCCACTGATGCAGGTCACTGCCACAGACACCGACATTCGCCACCTCCAGCAGCACATCCTCTGCACCGATCTCCGGCTTCTCGATTTCACGGATTTCGACAGAGCCCTTTTCAGGTGCGTAATTGACGACGGCGGCAGATTTCATGGGTTGGAGAGGTCATGATACGACAGAAGCCCTACGGATCACCACGACAAAGAGTGTGTGATTTGCGACAGGGCAGCCCTGACAACATATCAAACGCCAATCTCACTTAGCTCCGCGATTTCTCCGCAAGCTGTCGTCCCTTTTCCCGTTTTAGCGGCTCACACTCATGAAAGCTGCCCTGTTTGCCCTTGCCCTCATCGCCTCCGCCGCATCGGCAGCCGATCTGAAACCCCTGCTTGCCCAGGCGGATCAGATTGTGCTTCAGGATGACTTTTCCAAAGCAGGTCCATTTAATAAAAAACAGTGGGGCGCACGCCAGGGCACGCAATGGATTGTAGAAGAAGGCGTCCTGCGCGGCAGGCCCTCGACACCTGAATTTCAGGCCAAAAAGAAGGACCACTTCGGTTATGAACCGCGCATCAGCGCCCCGGTGACACCTCCCCAGTTCATCGCCCAGTTTTCCGTGCGTTTCTCCGGCGGCAGCGAGACCTTCATCGTGCCCTTTATCGAGTTTGGCCACCACGTCTGCCGCATTCGCCTAACCAAAAACGGGGCCGAACTCCTGGCCGACGGAGAGTCCACCCGCGTCGCCGAATCCAAGGAACTCAAGTTCGAACCCGGCAAATGGTATCACGCCCTCGCCGAGATGAAGGGGGAGGAATTTGTCATCCAGTTCGCCGACGGCCCCACCCTCTACGCCACCCATCCCTGCTTCGCCAAACCTGCCCCCAGCGGCGGTAACGGACTTGGCCTCGCCGGACCGAAAGACGGCATGGTCGAACTCGACAACGTCACCCTCTGGACCATCAAACCAGATGCCCAGGCCGGCTGGGAAGCCAAACGCGCGACGTTTCCTAAGTTTGAGCCTGTAGCCGTGGTGAAGAAGAAAGCCAAAAACAAGTGATTCCATTTCCATGAAGCTCCCATTAGTCAGCCTCCTCCTTCTCGTCACCGCTTCATCGTTCGCGGAGACGCCGAAACCACCTGTCACTCAAATCTGTGAAGCGACCACTTTGATCGTCTCCACACCGTTTGACCAGCCGGCACCCCCGATGCGCAAAGGGATGATCAATGGCTGGCAGGCGGCCATTGGAGAGTGGAGTGTCAAGGAGGCTGTCCTCCATGGGGATGAGGTGCCAGAGGACAAACACCCGTCTTCCTGCACGTATCGGATCGAGGCAACGGACATGGTCATCACGGCGCAGTTCCGGCTGGGTACGGCGGGACATGTTGCGTTTGGCTGCCGGGATACCATTGCGCCGAACCATCACCTCGGGCGCACTTTCATCAGCCGGGATGCCATCTGGATTCAGAGGATGTCAGGTATTTCTAAGACCACGAAGGCCGTGAAACTGAAGGAAATCAAAACACCGATAGATACCGAGGCCTGGCATGACCTCACCATCGAGATCTGTGGCGATCACTATCGCGCCCGAGTGGACGGGCACGTCCTGGAGGCGCATCATGAGCGGTTCAAGGACGCCAAGGGCATCGTGGCCCTGATCGTCAAGGGCCAGGGGGCGCAGTTCAAAAACGTGGCGATCTGGCAGGCCAAACCCAAAGGCTGACGCGAGCCGGCCAACGGCACCCTTGGTCCCATTCGTGCTCGTGTGCGATAGATACGCGGAACGTTGACGTTCCAACGTAACCCCCCGTTATGCGTTTTGCCCTTTATACAGGAGCCTTTGTGGCCCTGGCTTGCCTCGGCCATCCGGCCCTGGCTGATCTGCCACCCCCTCTCACCACCTTTCTCGATCAGCACTGCACCGAGTGTCACGACGCGGATGTGAAGAAAGGCGGCCTGGACCTGTCTGCTCTCAATTACGACCTCAAAGATGCCAATGCCTTCAAGCAGTGGCAGCGTGTCTTTGAGCGGGTGCGTGATAGTGAGATGCCGCCGAAAAAGCGCGATCAGCCGGAGAAAACGGAGGCGGAGCGATTCCTCGCAGGTCTCGGAAAGCCGCTAATGGAGGCCGACACGGCGGACATCGCCGCCAATGGACGCGTGCGAAGCCGCCGCCTCACGCGCACGGAGTATGAGCACACGATGCATGACCTTCTGGGCATCGACATTCCACTCAAAGCCCTGCTGCCTGAGGACCGGGCGTCGCATGGTTTTGAAACCGTGGCCGAGGGGCAGCAGCTTTCGCATCATCAGCTCGCCCGTTATCTGGACGTGGCGGACCTGGCCCTGAATGAGGCCTTCGAGCGGGCCTTGAAAGGCGATGCTGTTTTTCAGCGGCACTGCACGCCGAAGGAACTCGGCAAATTCACGAATGGAAACTTTCGCGGTCCGGATTTCCGCGATGGGAAAAGCCTGTCCTGGCCGATCACCCTGCAATTCTTTGGCCGCATGAAAGTGACAGAGGTTCCTGATGACGGCTGGTATCGCATCACCCTGCGGGACGTTCAGGCCGTCAATCCCGGTCCCGGCGGGGCTGTCTGGGGCACCTTGCGTTCGGGCGTGTGTTATTCGAATGCCCCGATGCTCTACATGGTCGGTCTGGTGGAGGCGACCGAGACTCCGCGTGACCTGGTTTATGAGGCGTGGATTCAAAAGGACCACATGCTGGAGCTGAAGCCCAATGACGCCACGCTGAAACGTGCTCAAACCGGGGCAAAGGGTGGCAATGTGTCTTTTAAAAACCGCGACCTGGCCAAGGACGGCTTTGCGGGCATCGTGCATACCGGCATTGATCTGGAACGCATCTACCCCAATGGCGATGACGCCAGCGTACGACGCTTTTTGTTTGGCGAAACCAATCTGAAAACAGCCGTTCCGGCGGAGACCCTCGACAAGCTCGTGGCCCGCTTTGCCCGCCGTGCCTTCCATCGCCCGGTGGATGATGCCCAGCTTGCGCCTTATCGTGACATTGGACACAAGGTCCTGGCGGAAGGAGAGCCCCTTGCCGAAGCCCTGCGCGCCAGTTATCGCGCCATCCTGTGCTCACCGCGCTTTCTGACTTTCATCGAGACACCCGGCCCGCTGGATGATCATGCCATTGCCTCCCGCCTCAGCTATTCCCTGTGGGTCAGCATGCCGGATGCCACGCTCCTCAAACTGGCCCAGGAGAAAAAACTGCATGAACCGGAAGCGCTGGCCCAGCAGGTCACACGCATGCTTGCCGATCCCAAATCGGAGCGCTTTATCCAGAGCTTCACCGATCAATGGCTGAAGCTGAAGGAGATTGACTTCACCAGCCCCGACACCCGCCAGTTCCCCACCTTTGATCCGGTGGTGCAAGAATCCATGGTTCAGGAAACACGGGCCTATGTGGCCGAACTGATCCGCAAGGATCTGAATGTGACCCACCTCGTGGACTCCGACTTTGCCTTTCTGAATGAGCGTCTGGCCCGGCATTATCAAGGAGACCATCAGACCAAGAGAAAGTCAGACAAGAAAAAACCGAGTCTGACCCCCTCTCCTGTTGCCCAGTCTGAAAGTCTCACGGTCTCTCCGCTTCAGCCCGGCGACGGTCTGCAAAAAGTCTCGTTGAATCCGAAAGCTGCGCGGGGTGGTTTGGTGACGCAGGGCGCGATTCTCAAAGTCACTGCCGATGGCACGTCCACCTCGCCTGTCGTGCGTGGTGTCTTCATCAATGAACGCATTCTTGGGACGCATATCCCGCCCCCGCCTCCGGGTGTCCCCGCCATCGAACCGGACATTCGCGGCGCTGTCTCCATCCGCGATCAACTGGACAAACACCGCAACAACGAAACCTGCGCCTCCTGCCATCTGACCATCGATCCCCCCGGTTTCGCGCTGGAAAGCTTCGACCCCGTCGGAGTCTGGCGCTCGCGTTATGGCAAGGATGAAAAAGGTGTCGCGGTTGACCCCTCCGGGACCACGCCGGAAGGAGACGCCTTTGCAAACCTCCTCGCCTGGAAAAAGATCTATCAAGGACGCAATGAGCAGCTCGCCCGTGGTTTTGCCCAGCAGTTCCTCACCTATGCGACCGGCGCGCCGATGCGCTTCAGTGATGCGGGGGCTTTGGAGCAGGTCGTCTCCGAAACGCAGAAAAGCAGCCATGGTTTGCGTTCCATCATTCAAGCCGCCGTCACCAGCCCCGTCTTTTTAAACAAGTAGTTAGACCCGCCCCCTATGAAAAACGTGAACTTTAACTTTGGCGCCCGCCTCTCCCGTCGTGCCCTGCTGCGCGGTGCCGGGGTCTCCCTCAGCCTGCCTTTGCTAGAGGCGATGACGCCTGCCTTTGCGGCGGTGCCTGAAACCAAAACGGCCAAACGTTTTGTCGGCGTCAGCATGGCGCTTGGACTGCACAATCCCAATCTCGTCCCCGAAACAAGCGGTCGGGATTACAAGCCGTCGCGGTATCTGGCGGGCATTCAGGATTTGCGGAATGACTTCACGGTGGTGTCCGGCTCATCGCATCCTGGCGTCACCGGCGGACACACGGCGGAAGGCAGCATTTTCTCGGCCTGTCCGAACCAACGCGGAGCCACCTCGCGCAACACCATCTCGCTGGATCAGTTGATGGCGAAGCATCTGGGGCACGAAACGCGTTTCCCATCGCTGGTGTTGAACACGAACAGCCAGACCAGCCCTTCCTACACCGAGAACGGCTCCATGATCCCGGCGGAAAACAGCGCCATGCGTCTGTTCACGCGCCTGTTCGTCAATGACACCCCGGCCGAGCAAGCCCGGCAGACGGAGCTCATCCGGCGCGGACGCAGTGTCATGGACGTCGTCGGTGCCGAGGCCAAAAGCCTGCAACGTGAACTGGGAGCCGGAGACCGCGACAAACTGGATGCCTGGTTCACCAGCGTGCGTGAGCTGGAGCAGCGCCTGGTGGCCAACGACGCCTGGGTCCACCGCCCCAAGCCCAAGGTGGACATGAAGGCGCCCACGAACATTCCTCGCGACAATGAAGTGGCCGTGGACCGCATCTTCCTGGACATCATCCACATGGCGCTCGCCACGGATTCCACCCGCTTTGTCACCCTCCACATTACGGGGAATTCCGTTCAAGGTTTGGAAGGTGTCGATGAAAGCTATCACAACCTCAGCCATCACGGCATGGATGATGAAAAGCTGGCCCAGCTCGCCATTGTGGAACAGGGCGTCATCAACGAATGGGCGGCCTTTCTGCGCAAACTGAAGACGGACAAGATGCTGGACGACACCATGGTCCTGCTGACCTCCAACCTCGGCAACGCCTCGGCGCACGACAACAAGAACATGCCCGTGCTCTTCGCCGGCGGTGGATTCAAACACGGCCAGCATCTCGCCTTCGACCAGAAGGACAACTATCCTCTGCCCAATCTCTACCTCAGCTCCTTGCAACGTCTGGGCCTGGAGGAAGAACAGTTTGCGACAAGCAGCAAGACGATGTCGGGTTTGGAGTCTGTTTAACTCCAGGTCTTTCCTCATGCCCGCTAAAAAGAAACCCTCGGACAACCCGCTCACCGGGGCGGCTTTGATCAAGGAGACCTGCCGTCGCATCCGGGTGGCGCGCAGTTACTGGGATGCGCACAACAACCGTGCCTGCCGGGGTGAGCGGGAAAAGGCCATAGCCCTTTATGAGACCCTGACCGAGGCCGAAAAGGACAAGGTGCCGCAGGTGCTGCGCGTCTGGCTGCGTTACCGCAGTGAGAAGTACTTTGGCGATGAGAGATAGGCGTCGTTTGCATGAGGTTAAACCAGTTGAGATAACGTTCGGCCCCTTGCGAATTCATCGGGCGGCATGGAGTGCTTACTTTCGTCTCAAGTCACTCCAAGCAGAGCACGCCAGACAATCGCCCTTGGCTGATCACATCTGAATGCCAGGGTCAAGCTTGGCCCGATCATCAACTCTCCTCGACCACAAATGATCCGTCATCTTTCCTCTGCCAATAGTCATGGACTGTGTCACGGGGTCAAATCGGTGCCGATGAGTGTAGTTGATCCGCTCTTGGCAAATCGGTGACGAGTCAGTCGGCAATGCGCTGTGGGCGCTCCGATCACAATCGCTTCGTGAGAAACTTGGGCATGGAGGAAAAACTTTGTCCACCTTCCGCAGGTTCAAGGAACATCCCTTTGAATGTCCCGTGAATCCGAAATCATCCAGTGTGCGGCTGCCGAGTTTATCCATGACCGGCACCGGTTGGGCGCGTTCGTCGGCGGGCTTCTTCGAGATGCTCATGCGGCGGAGGATGTGATTCAGGAGGTGTGGGTGCGGTTGACGGCGGAGGTGGAAAAGGGCACGGTCATCGAGAATCAGCCTGCGTGGTGTCGGGGTGTGGCGCGGAATCTCATTTTGAAGCACTGGCGCACGCAGCAGACGGCGAAGGTCGTGGCCGATAGCGAGGTGATGGAGGCCTTTCTGGCGCAGGTGGAGACGGCTTTCTCGGAGGCGGATGAAAACGCGGATGATGAATGGCAGCGGAGGCAGCAGGCGCTGGATGCTTGCGTGGCCGCGCTGCCGGAGAAGTCACGCCGGATGCTTTCGCTGCGCTACGAGGCGCGGAAATCGGTCGAGGAGGTCGCGCGGACCACCGGCCAGTCCTTCGATGCGGTGACGAAGTCGCTCTACCGCCTGCGGCAGGCCCTCACCGACTGCGTGGAGCGCAAACTTTCCCAAACCATTTGATCTCATGAATCCCGAACTCCCAAACCTGTTGCACCGCTGGCGCGAAGGCTCGCTGACCACCGAGGAAATGCGTGCTTTGACTGCTGAACTCGCCCAACCGGAGGCGCGGGCGGCCTTGCGGCGCGATTGGTTTCTCGATGCGGCCTTGCCGCAGTCTCTCGCGGCGTCATCGGTGATCGTGCGCACGCCGCTGCCATCGCTGGCGGCGCGGATGCGTGCGTGGGCCGCGAGTTGGTTCACGCTCTTTGCTCCGGGTGAAGCTCGCGGGGAGGAATCGTCGATTTTGGCGCTCCGGCTGTGGGCGCGGGCTTCCTTTGCGGCGCTCGCGATCGGTTTGATCACCGCCTCGTGGCTCGTGTGGCCGCAGCGGGACGAAATCACCGCCGATGTCGATGCAGAGTCCGAACCCGCCTTCCTCGCCCAGCTCATGATTGAAACCCATCTCCCTGACGCACCATGAAAACGAAACTCCTCACCCAGATCATCGTCAGCCTCGTCGTGCTCTTCGGCCTCGGCGGCCTGTGCGGCTACGCCATGTCCGCCCGCGTGCATTCCGGTCGTCCCGCATGGACGCGCAGCGAGGAATGGACCCGCCGCTGGATCGAGCATCGCATGGCGCAGGATTTTGCCCGAATCGATGCCACGCCCGAGCAGCAAGCCGCGCTGCGCCAGAGCTACGACCGCCTGCTTTCCGACTTCAACGCCATCCAGGCCGAAGCCTCCGCCAAGGTCACCGAGGCCTTCAAACGCCATGGCCTCGAGACGTGGAAGCAACTCACGCCCAAGCAGCGCGAAGTGATGCGCCAGGCCAATCAAGAACGCCTTCAACAACGCAAAACCCAGCAGCCATGAAACTCATCCTCACCAGTCTATTGTTCGCCACCTATGCAGCCCACGCCCAAGAAGCCCCGCCCGATTGGTTCAAGAAGATCGACCGCAATGGCGATGGCAAAGTCTCCCGCGAGGAGATGCCGAAGATCTTTGATCTGATCGACGCGGACAAAGACGGCATCGGCACCGTGGCGGAGCTGACGGCGTATTTCACCAAGGCCAAGGCGAAAGGCCCGACGAAGGGTGCGACGCCAAGTCCATCTCCATCAACGGCACCAGCCCCAGGTTCGGCGAATCCGAATGAGCCTGCGGCACGCGGGGCCTTGCCGGACACGGTCGAGAAACGTGCGGTGACCATCTGGAGCGATGGCACGCGCATGGCGGGCGATCTTTACCTGCCGAAGAATCGCAAGGAAGGCGAGAAGCTGCCTGCCATCGTCTTTTGTGCGGGAACAGGCGGCACGAAGGGCGGCACGGGTGGTCGCCTCGGGCCGATCTTTGCGGAGAAAGGCTATGTCGCGCTCGCTTTTGATTATCGCGGCTGGGGAGAGAGCGAGAGCCAGCTCATGGCCGTCGATCCGCAGCCGAAACCGGACGAGAAGGGCGAGCTGACGATCAAGGTGAAGGCGCTGCGCTGGCAGATGAACTACACCGACCAGACCGAGGACATCCGCGCCGCGATCAGCTTCCTCGCGGGCGAGCCGACGGTGGACCCGCAGCGCATCGGCATCATGGGCAGCAGCTACGGCGGCGGCCTCGTGACCTACATGGCCGGCACCGATCCGCGCGTGAAGTGCGTCGTCGCGCAGGTGCCGGGGCTCGGCGGTGCGAATCGTGATCGTGCCCTCGCTGCCGCTTTTAAACTGCACACGCAGCAGGCTCGTGGCGAGGTGGAGCCTGTGCCGCTGGAAACGGGCAAGATGACCGGCAAGATGGAGAAATACTCGAACATGCGGACGAACGCGGCCAAGAGCATCGGCTTCAGCGCCCTCGAAGCCGCCACAAAGATCAACGTGCCTGCACTTTTCGTCGTCGCGGAGAACGAGGAACTGAGCAACAACGACATCGTCGCCGAGGCGCAAAAACAGATCGCCGCTCGCGGCGTGCCGTCGAAGTATCACGTCGTCAAAGGCATCACGCATTACGGCATCTACCGCGAAGGTTTCCAGGAAGCGACCGCACTGGAGATCGCGTGGTTTGAAGAGCATTTGAAGGGGAAGTGAAGCGGATTCTATGGCTGTATCATTTCTCGCTCATGAATGAGTTTGTAGATTCCACCCGGCACATGCTCCACGATCAATCTGGTGTGCAGCCAAGTCTCCCATAGCTTGGCGACAGATGCTTCCATTGCCATCGCAGCAGACAAAGATTCAGGAAGACTGCGCAGCCATTTCCCAGGGCCGTATTCAGATAGAAGCCTCGCCCTTTGGGTCTTTACCCACGCATGAACCTGGGACGCGGAGGACGATAGATGATCTGTTGTCACTCGGAAGGAACATTCCAAGCAGATACCCCGGATAAAGGATGAGATGCGGTTTTCCCCAAACTGGACGATGAAAAATGATTCGATCAACTCACCGCCGAAGTGAAACCACAACCATTTGTCGCCACGGCTCAAGATGGGTGTCTGTGGATCGACTAATCCACACCCGGCGCGAACGTGCTGGGCAAAGTGCCTGAATACAGGACGGCGTCTGCCACCATAGTTCGGAGTCATTCCGATCGTGTTTGCTTCGGCATCGCTAAGTCGTCGGACTGTCGTCACATCGGGCTGACTAACGACTTCGTAGGCTTGTCCGGCGATAAGCATCCTGGAGCCTTCGATGCTTCCGACCTCTGCAATCGGCTCATGGGTCACGGCGTCATAGACGAGCGCTCCGCCACCGCTGCCACCGATGTTGGAATGCACTCCATCATCCGCATCTCCGCCCGCAGCGTAGTCGTGCCAGTCACCTGCGAGGTGCAGTTTCCCTCGAATGTCGGCCAGGAGTCCTTCTGACTGCCAAAAGGCCAGCGCCTCTTGGGCAAGTGACTCCGTGTCATGGCGCGGCCAGACTTGATTGGTTAAATCTGCGATGGCTGATGCAGTTCGGCCCTGGTCGCGATTCTGCCGAATGTAGCTGAGCACTTGCTGCGGCAGCACGTCCCACCGGCGGAAACGCGGGCGTGATTCCAACTGTCCTTGTGACGCGGCGGCAAGCTGGCTTGCGAAGGCGGCGGATTCGAGAATGGAGCGTGGCAGGGCTAGAATCCGGGTCTGATTGGTGCGGCGACCACCGCGTCCGATGCGCTGGAGGAACGCTGACACATCTGGCGGAGGACTTACGAGCACCACCAAGTCCACGTCTCCAATGTCCACGCCGACTTCCAGAGTGCTCGTTGCCACGAGCACGGCGTCCTTCTCCTGCTGAAAGTGCCGTTCTGCATCCAGGCGTTCGTTCCGGCTCAGGCTGCCGTGATGACCGCCGACCCACAGTTCACGGTGGCGGTGGAGTTGTGTGCGGAGCACTCTGGCCAGCACGTCACAATGGGCGCGGGCGTTCACAAAAACCAGTGCCTTGCGGCATTGTCCGTCTTGCAGGCATTGCCAAAGACGCGCTGCGATTTCGTGATTGCTCTGCACGAGGGGCAAGGAATCGCGCAACGCGCAGACGTTCTCCCCGGCACGCAGCACCCGCCACTCGCCAGAATCAGCAAACAAGTGAAGCTCACGCGAACCTGCACAGAAGACGAGCTTTGCATCCGGTCCAAGAAGGCGTTCTGCCAGCCCAGCAGGTTCGGGCACCGTGGCACTGGCTGCGCAGACTTGGAGGGTGGAGTCACGAGACCAGCCACGTTCTGCGGCTTGTGCGCGGAGTCGCCGCAACCTTGCGAGGAGAAAGATCACCTGCTCACCACGCGGAGTGCAGTCGAACAAATGCGCCTCATCGACAAAAACGGCTCGCACGCCAGCGAGCAGGTGCCCGACTGGTTTTCCTTCATGCCATGTAGCTCTGCGAACCATCATCGAGTCGAATGATTCTGGTGTCGTCACCAGCACATCAGGCTCACTGGCAGCGTCTTGAAAATCGCTGGTCTGTGCTCCCACCGTCCATTGCAGCAGACGCAGCGGACGCTCCAGCCGCGCCCGTAAATCTGCGACAAGGGCTCGTGTAGGTGCCACGGCCAGCACTTTGATTCCTTGGCGTTGCGGCGCGTTGCGTGCCCGCCAGATCAAAGGGGCCAGCAGCGCCTCTGTCTTGCCTGCGGCGGTCGCCGCGCATACCAGCGTGGAATTTCCATCGCGGATTGACGGTATAGCCGAGCGCTGCACGGCTGTCAGAGAAGGAAAGTCGGCGAAGAAAGCAGCCCCCACATCTCCCAGGCTCGCACGCAGGCGGCGATCCTCATCCACAAGATCGGACTGGCTGAAGGGATCAGACATGAGCGGCATCCAATTTCTCCAAAAGCATGCGGATAAAGTGGCGCGGATTCCGGCGTCCATGCATCCCGCGAATCGTTTGCAAACACGCATCCACGAACTCTGCGGTCCGAGCTTCGGGGTCTGTTTGGTAGGCGCGGGAATACATCGCTGCGATGCGCTGCCCAAGTTCCCGCAAGTGATCTTCCGAAAGCTCAGGCAACTCAATCACACGGGCGCACGGACCGAGTGTAGAGCAGAGTTCGGACACGGGATCATCAAAGTTGCCGCCTGGTGTTACCGCCAGAGCGATGAGCAGTTTCGCGTGAGTGTCACCTCCTGGCCCACCCTCGGCCATCGCACGCCATGCTTGCAGGAGAGCAGTGCGTTGTTCCTTCTCACTCGCTGTCCAGCCACTCAAGGCGAAGTCCACGTCTGCTTCGTCGAGAAGAAGCGCGAGACCACCGGGATTTCCAAGAGGCGGAACGGAGCGCGACCAGTCGCGCATCAGCAAGGCACAACGGTCTGGCCGGTCGGCCCTTGATCTCGTATTAAGCGGGGGCACTCGCACACCAAGTCGCTGACGCAGCACGGATGGAGCGACTTCGAGCGCCAAGTAATCCTCCACGAGTTCCCATGCCTCTGGATCGTCCACATGATCGGTCGTCAACTCCGACAACGCACCATGCAGAAACTCCGCACATGCGGTCTTGAGTTTGGAAGTTTGGCTGGTGCGCACCAGTCCGGCCAATCGGCAAGGAAGACCTTCGCCATGGTCGCTAAACGCAATCGCGTGTGCCAACGCCGCAGGCAGGCTCATGGGCTGACAGAGCGACACCCCAAAGCCATCCAGCACCACGGACCCAACTGCCATGCGTCTTTGCATGGCCTGGAGCCTCAGGCGGGCCAGTGCATGGCTTTTGCCCATGCCGAACTCGCTCACAAAGATGAGAAATGAAACTTGGCCGCTGTTCGCCCTGTCCAGAGCGGCCTTCGTGACGGCATCCACTTGATCCATGCCTACACTCAATTCGCTGACCGCCAGTGGCGTGGATTGCCCAAGTCGAAGGGCATGAATGGCCTGACGCTCTTCCTGCCAAGAAGGAGGTTGGCGCTTCACCGGTGGTGCTTCTGGCAGCGTTACAACTGGCTTCGTGGCTTCGATTTTCTCGGTGGCGACCAATGGGTTTCCCGTTGTGGAATCAACTAGTTCGTCCAGAAAAGCCTCGCGCCCGATGAGCATCTGCTCAGGGTAATCCACCTTCACCCGGATGCGTCCTGATCCGGGCAATACCCGCTGCACGACAGCGATGCCGAATTTCGGGTGCAGACAGGTGAAGGGCATTTTCATCAGCCAAGATCAGTCTCTCCGGGTTGCTGCTGTGCATTCAGAATGTCGCTGTGGACTCCAGAGAGCAGGTCATTGAGTTCATCTTCACTGTAGGCCCGCTCGCCGTGCTTCGACTGCGCCTCCAGAAGTCCACACCAAGTCTTCACAAAGAGACGACGAGCATCCACTTCGAGATGTCGCGTGGACGTGACTGAGGCCAGGCGTTGTGCGTTCTGGTTCTGTGTTGTGTCGTCGAACGTCCAACCGTGTGCTTTCTGACCGATCCTTCTTAGGTGGTGCGCGATTTCGCGCAGCAACGGCTGCTCTGCCCCGATTTTGGAAAGGTCGATCTGCGCCGCGTTATCATTACCGTCATGGAAAAACGGTGTCTGAACGCGGAGCCGTTGGCTGAGTGCCGGGTAGTCACGCAACTTCGTGAGAACATCCGGTGGTGCGGCAAAGACGCCAAACACGGGCGTCCGATCCACACGCCCATCAGGGGCGTCGAGCATGATGCGCATGGCATTGAGGATGCGGTCCATTGCCCGGCCTCGTGCATTGAACACGACATCCATTTCATCGAGCAAGAGCACCAATCCATGAGCACCGGCCTTGGGAATGAACTTGGCGAGCGATGCCAACAGCGTTCGTCCGTGCTCCGCACGCTCAGTGGTTCGAAGTTTCGCAAGTCGTAGAGCCTCCATCTCTGATTTGGTGAGTGTGTCCGGCTGGCCTTGCAGCCAGCGTAGAGCGGCATCACCAATTTCTGGTCGCGCTGATGGCTCCCGTAAATGGCGAAGCAAAGCGCCCATGACGCGAGCAAACGCCGCGTTCGGCCATTCGTCTTCTTCCAAGGAGGCAATTTGGAGATCGAGAGCCGCATCTGGATCGGGAGCCTTCGCTGCGAGCGTCTGCATGGAATCGAGCGCAGCTTTTGCCAGTGGACGGATGCCCCGTTTCTCCAAACTCGGAAGCTGGATACTGCGAGCGATGCTCTCGTAGAGGCTGAACCAGTCTGAAAGCGCCACGTTCCCTTTGCATTGAAGGTAGGAAACGGCCCAGCCTTCCTTTTCCGCCTGTCCAGCCACGGCCAAGAGAAAATGTGTTTTCCCGCCACCGTAAGGAGCGATGGCGAGTTTCCAGTGTGTGTTTCTGCGACAATAATCACGCAGAAAGGTCTTCGAAAGGCGTTCCAGCCAGTCATCGAGCCCGACGGACCAGACTGGCAGCACCTCCGCAGCCACTTCGGGAGCGGGTGGCGTGCCGTAGGCGGCGAGGCTGACCCACGCATCACGCAGGTGTTCGGCAGGGATGTCATTCAGGCTTGGCATAGCAGGTGGGAACAAAGGGTTTTGACAAACTCACGCACAGCTCCTTGAACCAGCGTGTTGTGTTGGGTGGCGAGAGTCGGCAGCAGACGTGAAACGGCACTGAGCTGGCTGGAGGCAACGCCAGCTTCCCTGCCGACATCAATCAGCCGCTGACCCAGCAGGAGGAAAAATTCGTTCGTGTGCGATGATGGCACGGTCAGTTCATCCAGGCCACACCAGACAGCCCGTGGATTTGATGGCAGGGATTCATCATCCGCACTCACTCGCGCCACTCGTTGATGCAATGCCGGATAATCATCAGCGGCATTCCGCACGAAGTCTGGCGTCGAAGCATAAACGACGGCGACTCCAGGCAGTCCACCTGTGGCAATCTGGTCCACAAGCTGACGCAGATGCGCTAGGTGTTCTCGCACACGCCGCACAGCACTGCGGCCTTGATGCAAGTCAGCACCCGTTTCATCAAAAAGCACCACCAGTCCTGCGTAGCCGAGCCGTTTTGGTAGCAGCAGCAAAGAACGGAGCCAAGAGGAGGCATTGCGTTTCCCGATCCTTCCAAGAGGCCGCCGAATGCCAGGCGTGCGATACAACTCTCGAAAGGTCACAGGCCATCCCGTGTCGTGCATCAGCAGAGCACGGAGATTTCCTGCCAGTTCATGCTGCATAGGGCCTGCCTTCGCTCGCTTGGCATACTCGCTGCAGAGGTTTGCGAAGGCCAGATGCTCGCGGGATTTTTCGTGGAGCGCTCTTACTTCGTCATCGCTCGCGGCCTTCAACATCGCCGCCAGTCCCCGGCTTTCGTGTTTGGGGGCTGTGAGGTTGCGAGCGACAGCTCGATAAGTCTCCGATAGTGATGCAAAAGGCGGCTGCTCCATTCCACAATCCACGAGGCAGGTGGCGAATCCCATCTCAGCAGCCGCAGCTTGCATGGCGAGCAGGCAATGGGTTTTGCCACGACCATACGGCCCCTCGATGAACTTCAATTCCGCGCCGCCATTCTGGACAAAAGGAAGAATTTCTCCCTTCCATCGCTTGATGAACGACTCCAGACCTACCGACAACTCAAGCACCTGATCGCCACTGCTCGGCGTGCCGTAAGCGGCAAGCTGTTGCAGGATGTCTCGGGCGGAGTGCATGACATCGGGTTTCGGATTATGATGCCGATACCACGGCCAACCGGGCCACGGAGGTCTCTGAACTCACGGAATTCTTTAGATTCGGAATCTGGACGGTAGCCTTGCTCTCGCGCATCGAAGGTGCCTGAGTCTGAATACGTTCGCTGCCGCAGCGCGGCCCGTCCGCATCATTCAGGAAGCGGGCAAGGTCGTAAACGAACTGATGCAGTGGATAAGGGGCGATGTTTTTCGGGTCTGGATTTCGCACAAACTTGGCATTGTGCCGGGCGCGTTCGAGCAGCAGTTCTCCGTGGATCGCGTGGACCAAGACGTAGTCGCCTTCCCCCGGACTGCGCCGTCTGACAGTGGTGTAAGCTGCTTTGATGTTCTGGAAGAACTGTTTTCTGTCGAGTGGTTGTGCATCCAGCAGGGAGCGCACCTCCTCCAGCCGCTTGAACAGCCGCTCACCGTCCGCTTCATCAAAGGTTTCAACCTTCACGCTGCCCAACTCAACGGTCACGGCAAGACCCGAGTAACGGACATCAAAGATGCCGATCCGGTCCCAAGCTTCATACCCTCGGATAGGAACGCCCGCTTGTTGAGCGTGCGTTTTTAGGCTTTCGCGCCTCTGACGCAGAGCCTGCTCCTGGCCACGCTGGAGTTGGACAGCTTCGTTGCGAAGAACCTCCGCCCCCTTCTTCCAATCCATGAGTTCAGCTTCTTTGGCCGCTGCCTCGATCAACTTCGCTGCTTTCTTGTCATGCTTCAGCCGTGCAGCGGCAGAGGCCTTTACCGCCTTGGAAAGGCGTGCGAGAGAGGTATTTAGATCATCGAAGGTGGTCATTGTGCTATTCAGGACTGATCTCCTCCTTCAACGGATTCCACACCTTCTCAAACCCAAAGCCCTCGAAGTGCTTGGCGTTAGCGGTGGCGAAATGGGTGGTGCCGTGGTGGCGGAGGGTGAGGGCGAGGCGGGCGTCGATGATGTGGCGGAAGCCGGTGGTGGTCTTGGCGGCCCAGTTCCAGAGCGGTTTGCCGACCTCGGGTTCGTAGTCGCCGAACTCCCACGCTGGATTCGTGCGGAGCGCGTCGCAGAAGGCGGTGGCTTCTTTGGCGGTCTTGGGCTTTTTGAAGACAGCGGGATTGCGGAACTGCATGTAAAGCTCCACCAGCACGAGGCCGCAGAGTAGGAAGCGCTCGCCGACGATTTCCTCCTCGAAGAAGCGACGGGCGGCTTCGTGATGCGGCGAATCAGGATTGGCCGCGTAGAGGAAGAGATTGGTATCGGCGGAGAGGATCATGACGCGCTTCGCTCAAGGATGGCATCCACTTCGGGGCGCAGACTGGCGGGGTCGGTGAGGAAATCGCCGCCACAATCGAGCGTAGGAAAGCGCCAGACCTTCTTGGGCGCGGGCTCCTCCGGAAAGCGGGTGACGAAGTGCTCCGCCGCCTTGCGCATGACCTCCGAGAGGGACCAATCCTGCCGCTCGGCGATCTCTTTGAGCCGCTGGTAGAGGGGCTCGGGAAATTGGATTTGGGTGCGTGTCATGATGCGTTTTATACATCATGAGCGGATGGTTGTCAATTTGGCGGCCTTTCTGGCGCGACAAACGGATTCACTACCACCACGCCGTCGTAGTCCTGGCCGTGGTTGAGGTCTTCGCTGAGGAGTTGCTGGCAGCGGGCGGCTTTGGCGGCGGCGAGGATGGCGGCGTCCCAGTAGGAGGTTTGGAAGCGTTCCTTCAATCGAAGGGCGGATTGGAGGACGGCAATCGTGTTGTCCTGAATGCGGAAGCGCTGCCATTTCTCGATGAGTCGGACGGCGAGATCGTGTGAGAGGGCATCGCGACGGCGGGCATGAGTGGCCTGAACGTAGAACTCTTGGAGCACCTGCACGGAGAGCGCGATGTCACTGTGGGTCAGAATCTCACACGCGATGGCGGTCTTCGCAGGCTGGGCAGGCTCAAGGTCGAGCGAGTAAATGAGGATGTTGGTATCAACGAAGCGCATCGCGGTCGTGGAGTTCGTCCCTCGTGAGGTTTTCGGCGGGATTGAGTCCGATGCGGCGGGCACGGAGTTCGGCACGAAGCTCTTGCTCCTCTCTGGCGAGTCTCTGGAACTCGGTCTCGGCAGACTCGCCGACGGTGAGGCGGATGAGGAAGTTCTTAAACAACGCCGAGATGGAGGTGGATTGCTCGGCAGCCTTCATCCGTGCCTGGCGGTAGAGGTCGTCATCAATGCTGATGGTGATGTTTTTCATGGCTGGAGTAGCCTCTCACAGTTTCACAGTTTGAGCAAGTTGACGGAGAATCTTTGTCCACGTTTGACCGGCTCAGGGAACAACCCTGTAGCCATGACTCCAAGACCCCATCACTCCCTGCCCCTTCTCCTCTGCGTTCTTTGCGTCTCTGCGGTGCCAACTCAGGCTCAGGACGCTTCACCTCCGGAGTGGTTCAAGAAATTGGATCGGGATGGGAGCGGGGGGATTTCGCGGGCGGAGATGCCGAAGCTGTTTGATCGGCTGGATGTGGACAAGGATGGCGTGGCGTCGGTGGCGGAGGTGACGGCTTTTCTCGCGGCACCGAGCGAGTCACGCATCGAGGGCGTGATTGATGAACTCATGAAGTCGCCGCAGTTCGGCGAGCGCTGGGGGCGTCACTGGCTGGATGTGGCGCGGTATGCGGAGAGCAGTGGCAAGGAGACGGACTTCGCCTATCCGCACGCGTGGCGGTATCGCGATTATGTGATCAAGGCCTTCAATGCGGACATGCCGTTTGATCAGTTCATCCGCGAGCAGATCGCAGGCGATTTGTTTGAGGCTCGCGATGACAAGGAGCGGGCGGAGTTGCTCATCGCGACCGGCTTTCTCGCCATCGGGCCGAAGTCGCACATCGAGAAAAATCCGCTCCAGTTTGAGATGGATGTGGTGGACGAGCAGATCGATACCGTGAGCCAGGCTTTCCTCGGCCTCACGGCGGCCTGCGCCCGCTGTCACGATCACAAATACGATCCCGTCTCGCAGCGCGACTACTACGCGCTGGCGGGCATCTTCCGCAGCACGGACACGAAGTTTGGCACGGTCAAACTCATCCAGAACAACAACCCCGGCACGCTCGTCCCGCTTCCCCCAGAGGCGAACCAACCCAACGGCCTGAAACCGCTCGCGTCCCGCGAACGTGACCGGCTTGAGAAGAACGTCGCTCGCGACTCAGCTCGCCTTGCTGAGCTGACCAAGGAGAAGATGTTCGCCTCTTCCGAGTTTGTCCGCACTCGCATCCGCCTCGCCACGGACAAGGCTCATCTCGACGCCTATGAAGCCGACGGCACGCCAAAGCAGTTCGTCACCTGCGTGCTGGAGCGTGAGAAGCCGCGTGACTCCGCGCTGCTCATCCGAGGTGAAGTGCAAAAGCCCGGCGACATGGTGTCACGCGGCCTGCCGATGCTCGCGAAGACCAGCGCCGCGATCCCAAGCGGCAGCGGACGCAAGGAACTCGCCTCGTGGATCTCATCGCCGGACAATCCGCTCACCGCCCGCGTCATCGTGAACCGCGTGTGGCTGCATCTCTTCGGCCAGGGCATCGTCACCACGCCGGACAACTTCGGTTTGTCGGGCCAAGCGCCCACGCATCCCGCGCTGCTGGATCATCTCGCGACTCGTTTTGTCAAAGAAGGCTGGTCGGTGAAAAAACTCATCCGCGAGCTGATGACGAGCCGCGTGTATGCGCTGAGCACCGCGCATGATGCGAAGAACTTCGAGGCCGATCCCGACAACACGCTGCTCTGGCGCATGACGCCGCGTCGGCTCGATGCCGAGTCCATCCGCGATGCCATGCTGCTCACCGCCGGCAAGCTCGACCTCCGTCCGCCGACCGGCAGCGCGGTCGCCATGTATGGCGAAGGTTATGTGACAGGTGTGCAGACCGTGGTGCGCGGTGCCTTGGATCAAATCTCGCCGCATCGCTCCGTGTATCTGCCCGTGATGCGCAATCTGCCGCTGGAGTCGCTCACGCTCTTCGACATGACGCCCGGCAGCATCGTCACCGGCCAGCGACCACAGACCACGGTGCCCGCGCAGTCGCTCTACTTCATGAATAGCCCTTACGTGCTGAAAGCCGCCGAGTTCGCCGCGCAACGCCTGCTCACCGACCGCCCGAAAAGCGAACCGCATCGCGTGAAGCTCGCCTACGAGCGCATCTTCAACCGACCGCCCACCGACGCCGAGGTCGAAGCCGCGCTGAAGTTCGTGAAAACGAAACCCGATGGCGCCCAAGGCTGGGCCGCCCTCTGCCAGAGCCTCTGGGCGAGCCATGAGTTTTTGGCGAGGAGTTGATATGAATGCGGATTCGCCAATCTCAATCTGGTCAAGACTTGCGTGCCTTCATGCGGGCTTCGAAACGGTCCAGCAGCTCGCTGTCAGCTCGGAAGGTCGTCTGCTTGAGCGCATCAAGCATCGCCACGCCATCGACCAGTCCGCGTTCATCGGCCAGATCGAGGACGTTCAACGTGCCGACTGGCAGCAAGCCACGCGTCTCTGCCGCCGAGCGGCCACGGCGCTCGTCCATGAGCACGATCGAAATACGTCGCTCGACCGCGAGACTGATCGCTTCGTTTTCGCCGTGACCGAGTTGGATGGTTTGATCAAGACGCTCCACTTTCTCCACCCTCAGCCACTCCGGGAGGCGCAAGAGCCAGTTCGTGACAGCGGACGGGGCCTTTGGATGACGCAACTCGGCCAGCACAGCCTCGGGAATCATGACTTTGCCAAAAAGCTCCCGCAGCAACTCCACCTGCCCGATCAGGATCAAATAGTTCAGCGGCGTGGTATCCGCGACCACCACGCGATGACCGTTCATGCCTGGAGAGCAGCGCGGAGTTTTTCACCACTGGCTTCCAGTTCCTCCCAAGTGGGCTGCTGCTCGGCCCCGTGGCGCTTGAAGAACGCCTCCGCCTCATGAAAACCCAGCCCCAGCATCTCCGCCGCCTGTCCACGAGAAAGCCGCCCTTCACGGTAGCCTTCCGTGATCAGCATCTGCCGGGCACGCGCTGCTGCGTCAGCCGTATCAAGGCCGAGCAGACGCTTCCAAGCATCGGGGAGTTCGAGAACGAGTGTCATGAAGAGAACATACATTTCTCGGTGCCATCCGCAAGCTGACGATTCCCCGCCTTTGGCCCACCCCAGCCTCTTCTGCCTTCAAATTCATCTTCACACCGCCATGACTCGGAAACTCCACTCTTCGACCGCCCCTCTCCTCTTTGCGTTCCTTGCGCTATCTTGCGGCCAAATCCTAGCCCAAGCGACCACGCCTGACCGCTTCAAGCAGTTCGACAAGAATGGCGACGGCAAACTCTCGCAGGACGAGTTTCCCTATCCCAACCTCTTCAACCGCTACGACAAGGACGGGGATGGGATGCTCTCGCCGGAAGAGGCCGCGGAAATCAAAGCCCCGGGTGGAGCCAAGCCCCCGGCGCTGAGCCCCGGCGACACACCCGCACCCGCTCAATCCGCAGCGACGGATTTCAAACCCCGCCCGCACGGCGAGGAAGCCACCAAGGCCGGACTCAAGTCCGAGGTGCTCGCGAAACTCGACATCGCCCTGCAACAAGCCGTGGCCAACAAGGAAGTCTCCGGCGTCATCGGCCTCATCCACCACAACGGCGAGCGTGGCTACTTCGAGGCCTTTGGCTGGCAGGACATCGAGGCGCAGACGCCGCTGGCGAAGGATGCGCTCTTCCGTTTGCAGAGCATGACGAAGCCCGTCATCGCCGCGTGCGCCATGGCGCTCTATGACGCTGGACTCTTCACGCTCGACGAGCCGATCTCGAAGCACTGCCCCGAGTGGGCCGAACCGAAGGTGTTGGAAAACGGCCAGCTCGTGTCCGCGAAGTTCGCCATCACGCCGCGCATGTTGATGAGCCACAGCAGCGGCCTGTATTACGGCGACATCCAGAAAGGCGCACGCAGCAAGGCGGGCAACGAAGGCGCGACTTTCACGCCCGTCGCCACCACGAGCCGCGATGCGAACACCACGCTCAAATCGTTCTCCGAAGGACTGGCGAAAGCGCCGCTGAAGTTCCATCCCGGCACCGGCTGGCAATACGGCCACAGCATCGACGTGCTGGGCCGCTACCTCGAGGCCGTGGCGGGCAAGCCGCTCGATGAGGTGCTGCGCGAGCGCATCCTCGGCCCGCTGAAGATGACCAGCACCGACTTCCGGGTGCATCCCGAGAATGCCGGGCGCATCTGCCAGATCTACAAGCAGCCCCAGCCCGGCGTGCTGGAGCGCGGACGCGAGGCCAGCCAGCTCACGGAGAAGCCCACCCTCTTCCTCGGCGGCCAGGGCCTCGTCAGCAGCACGGAGGATTACGAGCGCTTCTGCCGCATGATGATGAACCGCGGCGAACTCGATGGCGTGCGCGTGCTCCAGGTCGAAAGCGTCGATTTGATGTTCCAAAACCATCTCAAACCCGAACTCGGCCAGAAATACGGCCTCGGCGGCGCGGTGGACGGCGAAGGCGGCTACGCCTGGGGTGGCGCGAACGGCACGCAATTCTGGCTCGACCGCACGAACCAGCTCTTCGGCATCTTCATGGTGCAAACGCAGCTCTACAAAGCGCGCACCTACGGCACCTTCAAACAACTCGTGAACGAATCCGCTGGCATCGCCAGCAAAGGCGGCATGGGCGGACTCGGTCAAGGTGGCGGCGCGGGAGCCATGAGCAGCCAGTTTAAGCAACGCGACAAGAACAACGACGCCAAACTTGGCCGCGACGAACTGCCAGCGGCGCTCTTCGAGCGGCTCGACGTGAACAAAGACGGCTTCGTGAGCGAGGAGGAGCTGAAGAGGCTGCGCAAAGAACGGTAATGGACTACTTTCGCCGGAAGAGACGGTGCCAATCAAATCCACCAGAAGGACGATCTGCAGTTTTCGCGCCTGAAAACTCGAGCTTGAGCCGATGGAAGGAAAGAGCTTGCAACAGTATACCGTTTGGCGGATGCTCGAACGGTATACCGTATGAAATCAAGCACCTCACCCAAGCCTCGATCTGACCAGGCGTTTTCATCCCTTCGTTCCCGCATTCTGGACGGCCTTCTTGACCCGGGGACGCTTCTGGCCGAGGCGGCGGTGGCTCAGGAGCTAGGCGTTAGCCGGGTGCCGGTGCGCGAGGCGTTGTTTCATCTCGAGAGCGAGGGCTTGGTCGAGTTCAGCGAGAGCGGGCGGGCCTATGTGAAGGAACTTTCGCCGCGAGACTTCGAGGAGCTTTTCATCCTGCGCCAAACACTGGAACCCGCAGCCGCGAGGTTGTCTGCTCCGAAGTTGAAGCCGGATGTGTCAGCTCTCGAACGCAACATCCAGGCGACGCGCAAGGCGAAGTCGCTCGCGGAGGTGACGCGCTTGGACCTGGATTTTCACGAACTGATCGTCGAGGCATCCGGCAACTCTCGGCTTTTGAAACTGTGGCGCTCATTGCGCAGTGAGCTGGAACTCTGGCTCGGGCATCTCCACCGCAGCCATCGCGACAACCGTCTCGATACCCGCGAAGGAACGGCCGGGGCGCATGAGCAGATTGTCCGCTGCTTCCAGACAGCCACCCCAGCGGCCTGTGAACGGATGATGCGCCAGCACATCCTCGGCTGGCGGGAGTGGCTGCCGCAGCCTGAGACAATCCAGAACAAGTGAATGAAGATGAAACCTCAGCTCCACTTCGTCACGCTGCTTGGACTCATTTTGCATCTGCCGGCTTCGGCCCACGCAAGTGTTTCACCCAGCCAAAAGCCCAACGTCCTCTTCGTGGTCTTCGACGACCTCAACAACCGACTCGGGTGCTACGGAGATCCGATTGCGAAGTCACCCAATCTCGACCGGCTTGCGGCTCGCGGCACCGTGTTCACGCGGGCCTACTGCCAGCAGCCGATCTGTGGTCCATCGCGGGCGTCATTCATGAGCGGGCGCCGGCCGGACTCGCTCGGGATCTGGAGCATGACGAAGTATCTCTACGACCTGCATCCCGATGCGGTGACGATCCCGCAATGGTTCATGCAGCACGGCTACACGGCCATGAGCATCGGCAAGGTGCTGGGCGGCTATGGCAAGGAGGCGGACTTCAAAACGTTGAGCGTGCCGGATCGTCGGACCGGCGGCAAAACGAAGGATGAGTTTGCCTTGCCAAATGGAGCTGCTTTGCCGCCTAATCTCGCAAAGGACCGCCTCTGTGAGAATCGCGATGTGCCGGACGAGGCGTGCTTTGACAACGTATCGGCCAGTCTTGCGATCACCGAGTTGCGGGCGCTCGCGAAGAAGCCGGAGCCGTTCTTTCTCGCCCTGGGCATCTTTAAGCCGCACTCACCTTACAAGGTGCCTAAACGCTACTGGGACATGTATCGGCGTGAGGACATTCCGGCCATCGAGACGCCAGCACGGCCTCGCAACGCGCCCGAGATCGCCTTTCACGCGAACCACGAAATCCTCGGCGAACCGAGTGCCCACCGCACGCTCGATGAGGAGGCGAAGCGCGAAATCCGCCACGGCTACTATGCGGCGATGAGCTTCGCAGACGCGCAGTTTGGCCGCGTGCTGGACGCGCTCGATGAACTGAAACTCAGCGACAACACCATCGTCGTCATCATTGGCGACAACGGATTCCATCTGGGCGAGCACGATGTCTGGGGAAAAATGACCTTGTTCGGCTGGGACGCCCGCGTGCCGCTCATCATCAGCGCTCCCGGTATCGGCAAAGGCGGTGCGAAGACGAGCGCCATCAGCGAGTTGATCGACCTCTTTCCCACGCTCACCGACCTCAGCGGCCTGCCCTCTCCTCCTCAGCTCGACGGCACCAGCCTCGTGCCCGTGCTCAAGGACGCCGGCATCACCGTGAAGACCGCCGCGCTTACCCAGCATCCCCGCCCGGCGCTCTACTGGGGCGGCGGACCGCAGGCCTTGCCCGAAGTGATGGGTTACGCGCTCAAAACCGACCGCTGGAGCTACCACGAATGGCGCGACTTCAAAACCGGCCACGTCGTCGGTCAGGAACTCTACGACACGCAGAACGATCCGCTGGAAACGGTGAACCTGGCAGGAACCGTGGAGGCTGCGGCGGAGATTCCCGCGTTTGCTGAGCAACTCGAAGCGATGACGGAAGGAACCCAACCATGAAAACCAACCACATCACACTACTCCTAACCTTGCTGCTCGCGCCGCTGGCCGCAATGCAGGGTGCCTCACCCGGACAAAAGCCCAACGTCCTCTTCATCATCTCCGATGACCTCAAGCCGCTGCTCGGCTGTTACGGCACATCGTGGATACAGTCGCCGAACCTCGACCGGCTGGCGGCGAAGGGGACGGTCTTCACGGCGAACTATTGCCAGGTGGCGTTCTGCGCACCGACTCGGTTTAGTCTGCTCACTGGTTTGCGACCGGACAGCACCGGTGTGTATCTCAATCCGGATCAGTCGCAGGACCTGCTCCGCACGCGTCTGCCGGAGGTGGTGACGCTGCCGCAGCAGTTCAAAAACCACGGCTACATCACCCATCCGCTGCACAAGGTCTTTGATGGCCGCACGGTTGATCAAGGGCACGACGCGGCCTCATGGACGGTTCCCTACGGTCCCTGGGAAATGGCGCCGGGTGAAAAACCCGCGCCGGGCGGTTATCAGGATCCCGTGACGAAAGCCCGGCTTGCTGAAGCCCTGAAGCAGGGCAAGCCAGCCCCAGGACCGGCGACGGAGGCGTGCGACATCCCGGACAACGCCTACCACGATGGTGGAGTGGCCCGCATGGCGGCGAAGCGCATCTGGGAGTTTTCCAAAAAGAAACAGCCCTTTTTCCTCGCGGTCGGTTTCGTGAAGCCGCACCTGCCCTTCATCGCGCCGAAGAAATACTGGAACCTCTACGACCGGGCCGCTCTTCCGCTTGCGGCGTTCCAGCAACTCCCTCAGAGAAGCCCCCACGACCTCGCTTTCTACAGCAACTCAGGCGAGCTGCGCGGTTACTCGGACGTGCCTAAGACGGGACCAATCCCAGAAGCGCAGCAGCGTGAACTCATCCATGGCTATGCCGCCTGCGTGTCCTACATTGATTCGCAGGTCGGTCTGCTCATGCAGACCCTGGTGGAATGCGGCGTGGCGGATGACACCATCATCTGCTTCTGGGGCGACCACGGCTGGCATCTCGGAGAGCACGGGCACTGGGGCAAGCTGACCAATTACGAGGACGCCGCCCGCGCACCGCTCATCATTTCCGCTCCCGGTTTGCCCGGCGGCAGGCGGGTCACGGCGCTCACCGAGTTTCTCGATGTCTATCCAACGCTGTGCGAACTGGCCGGCCTGCCGATTCTGGCCCACGCCGAGGGCAAAAGTCTAGTGCCGCTGATGCGCGGCGAAGCCGTGACCCTCCACCAAGCCGCAGTCACCCAGATGAGTCATGGACGAGGGAAAAACGGGTCAATGGGCTGGTCCCTCCGCACGCCACGTTACCGCTACATCGAATGGCGGGCCGCCGACTTCAGCTCGGACAAGCCCGTCTTCGGCAGCCATGCGCATGCCACTGAACTCTACGACTACGAGTCCGATCTGCTGGAACGCGAGAACCTCGCCGACAAAACCGATCACGCCGCCTTGGTGAAACTGCATCAAGCCCTCTTCGACCAACTGCTGCCGCATCTGCCCAAACGCTTGCAAATAACCAATCGACCATGAAAACCGCTGTCTCAGTCCTTCTCGCATCACTCAGCGTCCTCACACTACACGCGGCGAAACCGACTCCGGAAGAAAATGCTGCTGCCGAGCAATGGGCGCAAAGCAATGTCTTCACGGAGTCGGCGAAGTTACCGTTCAGCTTCGCGCTTGCTGGCAAATCATCGGATGAACTCCTGCGTGGCTGGAAACGAACCGATGCCACGCGTGAACTCGATGCCCAGCGCCGCGAACACACACGCATCTGGATGGACACGGCGTCTGGACTGCAAGTGCGGCTGGTTTCAACCGAGTATGCCGACTTTCCCGTCGTCGAATGGACGATTTGGCTGAAGAACACGGGCAATGCCGACACGGCTATCATCGAAGGCATCCAGGGATTTAGCTGGAGTCTTCCGGCAGGGATCGATAAGGAGCTTCGCCTTCACGGAATCCGTGGTGACACCTGCGTGGCCGAAAGTTTTCAGCCTTGGACACGTGAGCTAAAAACTGGTGCGCGTCACGTTTTCTCTCCGCCAGTCAAAGGCGGCTACGCATCCGGCAAATCCAGCGACGGCCCAGATGGCTGGCCTTACTGGAACCTGCAAACACCTGGAGGCGGTATGATTATCGCCGTCGGCTGGCCGGGGCAGTGGGAGGCGAAGTTTGAGCGCAGTAATGACGGTTCATTACACCTGATGGCTGGGCAGCAGCTCACCCATCTCGTTTTGAAGCCGGGCGAAGAGATTCGCACGCCGTCCACCACGATATTGTTCTGGCAAGGAGATGATCTCGTGCGTGCACAGAACCTCTGGCGCTCGTGGTATCTAGCGCATGTGCTGCCACGCATCGGCGGCGTGCCGCAGCCGCCTACCTCCCAGATTCAAGTGGGCGGCTCGCTTGCTACATGGCCGAGTGTGCAGGCGTATCTCGATGCAGGCATCAAGCCAGACATACTGTGGCGCGATGCAGGTGCGGAATCGAAGAATACTTGGTATCCCAGCGTCGGTCCACGCAAGCCTGACTGGCTGAACACGGGCACCTGGGAACCCGACCCCGCGAAGTATCCGCAAGGTTTCCGACCATTCAGTGACAAGGCGCGGGCAAACGGCATGCAATTCCTGCTATGGTTCGAGCCCGAGCGTGTCGGCGATCCCGGCTCATGGATCGGCAAGAACCACCCCGATTGGCTCCTACCCGGAAACAGTGCGGGTGATGTTCTCAATCTTGGTAACCGAGATGCCTTGAAATGGCTCATCGAACATCTCGACGGTATGGTGAAATCGCAGGGCCTCGATTGGTATCGCGAAGACCTCAACGGAGACGGTTACGGCACCGCCTGGCGCAAAGCGGACGCACCGGACCGGCAGGGCATCACCGAGAATCTCCATGTGCAAGGGCATCTCGCCCTTTGGGATGAGTTGCGTCGCCGCCATCCAAACCTTCATCTCGATTCATGCGCCTCCGGAGGACGCCGCAACGACTTGGAAACCATGCGCCGTTCCGTCCCGTTGCTGCGCAGTGATTGGTCGGTCGTCGATCTCCGAGAAAAGCCCCTGCAAATCGAAGGCAATCAAGCACAGACTTATGGGCTCTCGTCGTGGCTGCCGTGGCAGGGCGCAGGTGTGCCGTTCTTTACGGATAGCTATGCCGTGCGAAGCTACTACATCACTGGCTTCGGCATGATCTCGGCGGGTGACTGGACAAAGAACGAGCAAAAGCGCACCGACACAATCCGAGGCTACACTGAGGCACGCCGTATTGGCCCACTGCTGCTCGGCGACTTCTACCCGCTCACGCCCTATAGCCTCGACAAGACTTCATGGATCGCGTGGCAGTTCCACCGCGCGGATTTGAACGAAGGCGTCGTGCAAGCCTTCCGCCGTCCCGATTCCACCAGCGAAACGCTCACCGTGAAACTCCACGGCCTCGACCCGCAGCAGCGCTATGCGGTCGAGAATCTCGACGGCGGCAAAGAAGTCCGCACCGGCGCGGAACTCATGCGCGGCTACGACATCACGCTTCGCCAGGGACCCGCCGCCGCCGTGCTCGTGCTGAAGGCCCTCAGGTGACGCAATCAATTTCCGGCACATGCCAGATCAGAGTGCATGGCAGCACTTCGGAAGGCGCTTAAAACTTCCATGTCACATTCTCGATGCCTGATGTCCGCGACTGCGCCGAGCACATCGGAGATGGCTGCCGCGTTGCTTAGAGGAACTGCGGGGACGCTGTGGGCTAATCAAACATGCGCTCGCTCGTAAGCTTAACATAAGCCGTGGGAAACTTTGTCCACCTTTCGCCAGCTCACGGAACATCCCTTTAGCCATGAATCCACTTCTCCAACACTCCACCTCTCCGCTCCCCGCCTACTCTCGCCGCGAATGGCTGCAACGCACCAGCGCGGGCTTTGGTTATCTCGCGTTGAGCGCACTCACCACGCAGCGTGCTCTTGCTGACAACGCCGCGCCGCTCGCACCAAAGCAGCCGCATTTCCCCGCCAAGGCCAAGCGTGTGCTCTTCCTCTGCATGGATGGCGGGCCATCGCATGTGGACAGCTTTGATTACAAGCCCGAGTTGGCGAAATACGCGGGCAAAGCCATCGGCAAAGGCAAGGTGCCCACCGGCAAACTCATGGCCCCGGTGTGGGAGTTCAAGCAGCGCGGCCAGAGCGGCCTTTGGATCAGCGAGCTGTTCCCGCAGATCGCCACGCACGCGGACAAGCTCTGCCTCATTCGCAGCATGAAGACCGACGTGCCAAATCATCCGCCCGCCTTCCTGCAAATGCACTGCGGCATCCCCACCGCGCCACGTCCCAGCATGGGTGCCTGGATCACCTACGGCCTCGGCAGCATGAATGAAAACCTGCCCGGCTTTGTCACGCTGAGCCCCAATCCCGGCAACGGCGGCTCGGCGAACTATGGCAGCTCGTTTCTTCCCGCCATCTATCAAGGCACGCGCATCGGCAACGGACGCCAGCCCGTGGCGCAGGCCAAAATCAGCAACCTCGCCCATCCGCAGCTCGCACGGCCCGAGCAGCGAGCCCAACTCGACTTCGTGCAGCAACTCAACAAGGCCTCGCTCAAGCGCGAACCCGAGAACGCCGCCATCGAGGGCCTCATCGAGTCGCACGAACTCGCCTTCCGCATGCAGGACGCCCTGCCCAGCGTGCTCGACATCGAGAGCGAGTCCGACACCGTGAAAAAGCTCTACGGCATCGGCAACACCACCACCGACGACTTTGGCCGCCAGTGCCTCATGGCCCGACGCATGCTGGAGGCCGGTGTGCGCTTCGTGGAAGTCAATCACGGCGGTTGGGACCAGCACCGCAATCTCACCGAAGACCACGGCAAACATGCTGCCGCCGTCGATGGCCCCATCTCCGGCCTCTTGACCGATCTCGAAGGTCGCGGCCTGCTCAAAGACACCCTCGTCATCTTCGCCGGTGAGTTTGGCCGCACGCCGTATGCGCAGATCGACGACGGACGCGATCACAACCACACCGGCTACACCACCTGGTTCGCCGGAGCCGGCGTGAAGCCCGGATTCAGCTTCGGCGAGACCGACGAGTTCGGCTACGAAAGCGTCATCGACCCCGTCCACATCCACGACTGGCACGCCACCATCCTCCACCTCCTCGGCCTGGAGCACACCAAGCTCACCTACCGCTACGCCGGCCGCGACATGCGGCTCACGGAGGTGAAGGGGAATGTGGTGAAGGGGATTCTTGCCAGCTGACGTGTGTTGCACGCCAAAAATATCGGGTTGGCAAAGCTTCCCAAATGGTCGTTTCTTCGTGGGTGGGCGAGTTCGCCCAAAAAGAACATGAAAATCGCCAGCATCCACCTAGAAAACTTCAAGCGGTTCGACCGATTGGATGTCTCCTTCACAAACTCGGTGACTGGGGACACAGCCAGCCAGTTTCTAGTCTTGGGCGACAATGGAACGGGAAAAACGAGCGTGCTACAGGCTGCTGCGCTTTGCCTTTCGATGGTGAGCGGCAAGACCCGCAGTGTGAGCGACTTCGACTGGATCGGATGGGTGCCCGGACGCTACGCTCGTTGGGGGCAGCCAGTCATTGAAGTTGAGGTCCACTTTTCAGATGATGAAATAGCAGCCACTCGAGAGGCTGCCTCACGTTGGTATCGGGCGTTGAATGGACGGGCGGAACGACCCTATGTGGAACCTGGTGCAAGCCGAGTCGTGAGGGTGCGATTGGATGGCGAGCACTTCAGTGCAGTGTCGGGAGACCAGGCTGAGTTGTATCAGTTTCGTGGCAGGAGTTACGCAATTGGCTTGTTGCGGACGGATCCTTCAGCGCGTGAGCTGTTCGAGCGCCTGCCGGGTCTTTTTTGGTTTGATCAGTTCCGAAACCTCGCCACCCCGCCCGACGAGGGCGATGCGGACGGTGGAAGCGGCCGCGTTTCTTTTGCTGTCGGTGTAGAACGACTCCGAAGACATTTGAATGGATGGCAGTTGAACCGGCTGGTCCAAGGAGTTCCCCGACGTGACTACTTGAGAGAACTGGAAGATGCCTTCAGGAGGATTTTTCCCGGACGGTCTTTCGGAGTTCCCGAGCCGATGTTCACCAGCGGAATGCCATCACCAGAAGAGTATTACTTCATCATCAATGATGGAAATCGGAGCTACGACATCCAGGAAATGTCAGCCGGAGAACAAGCTGTTTTCCCGATTCTTTATGAGTTTGTGAGGCAGCGTATCCGCAACTCGATTGTGCTCATTGATGAGGTAGATCTCAATTTGCATCCACCGCTGGCGCAAGCCCTGGTGGCGGCACTGCCCGCGCTCGGGGCCGACTGCCAGTTCCTGCTGACGACACACGCCGAGGCGGTCAGTTCGGTGCTAAACCCGAATCAAGTTCATCGTCTTGCGGGAGGTCGGTTATGCCTGTGAGTGTGCTGCTTTGCGAGGGAGGAACAAACAGCCCCGATGTTCGGGTGCTATCGAAGGTGCTGGCCGGGCTGTGCGAGGTAAGGCCGTTTGGCGGCAAGTATGGAATGGGAGATCGCATTCTCGCACGCCGTGAATCAATCGGCCAGAACGTCGTCTATGGCCTGCTCGACGGGGATTTTTGCGAGTGGCAGCCCCTACAGGACAGTCCTAAACCGTGGCTGATACAGAACAACAAAGTTCAGCTCGGCTGGCGTTGGCAGCGCAAAGAAATCGAGAACTACCTCATCGACCCTGCGGTGGTAGAGAGAGTGTTTGGCAACATTCCAGGAGGCTACGAGTTGGCCCTAGCAACTGCGGCAACCAAGATTGCCAGTTATCAGGCTGCCCGCATTGCTCTGACCTTGATTCGCCCGCGCTTCACACCTCTCTCCAATTCATTTGGCAAAGCTCATGGTCGCTATAAGCACGTCATGCCCGACGATCTCGCCCGAGATTCTTGTCTTCAGGAAGCGGAGAAGTTGGTGCGAGAGTGGAATGTGGAACGAGCTATCGACGATGTGGCGCTCCAAGCGGCATTTGCCAACGCAGAAACAGAGTGCAGCCCGGCAGGTGGCAGATTGAAGGACTTCATCACGTCATTCGCAGGGAAGGATCTACTCTGGTCCATGGACAAAGACCTCAAAACGCTTGGCTTGGATTCATCAACTGTGTTTTTGGAGCGCGTGTTGACGAAACTGGGAGAATCAACGGAAGTCTGGGAGTGGCTGCCTGAGTGGAAAGCCTTGCGCCAAGTTGTGGCTACGATGCCATAGATTGTGGCACGGTGGGGAGCTGACAGCCAACACGTTCAAACGGCTCGCTCTATAACCAACCGCCTTATCGGAGGCGAAAAACTTTGTCCACCTTTCGCGGGTTCATGGAACAAACCCAGTAGCCATGACTGCAAAGCTCCACCGTTCCATCCCACTCCTCCTCTGTGTGCTCAGTGCCTCTGTGGTTCAAACCCACGCCCAGGCTCCCGGTGGCGTCTTCCAGAAGTTCGACCGAAACAGCGACGGCAAGGTCACGTCGGAAGAACTGCCGAACACGCAGGCCTTTGAGCGCTTTGACACGAACAAGGACGGCAGCATCACGCTGAAGGAATACAACGCGGTCACAGGCGGCACGACGCCGAAGCCTGCCACGCCGACCACACCCACCATGCCGCCAAAACCAACGGAAACGCCCACCGCGCCTGCGGATGCTGTTTTCTCCGGCTACGACAAGAATAGCGATGGCAAGGTCACGACCGATGAATTGGCGAATCCGAAGGCGTTTGAGCGTTTCGACCTCGATAAGGACGGCGCTATCTCGCTGGCAGAGTATAACAATGTCAGCGGCAAGCCCGCGCCCACGACGCCTGGCACTCCGACGCCTCCCGGCACACCACCCGCCACGCCGGGCGCAGGTGGTGGCATGGCTTCGCAGATCGAGAACATGATCAAAGCCGTGGACAAGAACGCCGACGGTCAGATCACCAAGGAAGAGGCAGGTGACGCGCCGTGGTTTGCGCGGCTCGATCAGGATGGCAATGGCATCATCAGTGCCGAGGAGCTGGCGATGATGCGTCGCATCGTGGCCCAGCGCGGCGGCACGGCGGGTGGAGGTCCTGCGATGCCAGCGAACACGCCGACGATCACGACCGAGGATGTGCAAAAGGTCACCAGCGGCCCCGAAGTGCTCAAACCGAGCGATGTCGGCATCGGGCGCATGATTGACGACCTTTCGTTCACCACGCTCGACGGCCAAAACGCGAGCCTCAGCGGCTTCAAAGCCCAAAAAGGCCTCGTCGTCCTCATGACCAGCGCCACCTGCCCGGTGAGCAAGCGCTACATTCCCAGCGTGGCGAAATTGGAGAAGGAACTCGCCGCGCAAAACGTCGCGTTGCTGCTCGTGAACCCTTTTGCCAGCGAGACGGCGGACGAGATCAAAGCCCAGCTCATCGCGGCCGGCATCACCGCCGCCTATGTGCATGACAAGGAGAAGAAGCTCGCCGCACTGCTCCAGGCTCGCACCACCACCGAGGTCTTCCTACTCGATGCCACACGCACGCTCGTTTTTCGCGGGGCCTTCGATGACCAGTATGGCATCAACTACAACCTCGACGCGCCAAAGCATCGCTACCTGCACGATGCCATCGCCGCGTTCTTGAAGAACGAAAAGCCCATCATCCAGGCCACCGCCGCGCCGGGTTGCGAGCTGGACCTCGCCGATGCACCAAAGGTCGCCGCATCGCCTGTCACCTACCACCGCGATGTCGCGCGCATCCTTCAGCAAAACTGCGTCACCTGCCATCGCGATGGCGGCATCGCGCCCTTCGCTTTGGATGACATCGAGGAGGTCAAAGACCGCGCGAAGGTGATCAAGCGCGTCGTGAGTGAAGGCACCATGCCGCCGTGGTTCGCCGCTGTCGAAAAGGATGCCGAAAAGAACCCCTGGGCCAATGATTGCAGCCTCTCCGCCAAGGACAAAGCCGACCTCTTTGCCTGGCTCGACTCCAGCGACCGACCGCTCGGCTATGTGGCCGATGCCCCCGCGAAACGCAGCTATCCCGCCGAGTGGAGCATCGGCACGCCCGACCTCATCATCCCGCTCAGCCGCGCCTACGACATCAAGGCCGACGGCTTCATGCCCTACGCCTTCGATGTCGTCGATACCGACATCCCCGAGGACAAATGGGTCACCGCCTATGAGATCCTCCCCAGCGAGCGCGACGTGGTGCACCACGTCATCGTGCAGGTCCATGAAAAAGGCGCTGATGCCCGCGACCGCGAGGAAGGCGCAGGCGGCTACTGGGCCATCTACGTGCCCGGCAACGGCGCGAACATTTACCCGCAGGGATTCGCCCGCAAAATCCCCGCCGGAGCCCGCGTGAGCTTCCAGATTCATTACACCCCGAGCGGCAAGGCCAAGAAGGAGCGCCTGCGCATGGGACTCGTCTTTGCCAAATCACCGCCGCAATACGAAGTGCGCACCGTCGCCGTCGCCAACCCCAAAATCGCCATCCCCGCCGGAGCCTCGCACCACGTCGAGACCAAAACGCAGCGCGTGCCCTTCGACATGCCCGTCACCAGCTTCATGGCGCACATGCACATCCGCGGAAAAGCCTTCAAATACGAAGTCACCCACGCCGACGGCAAAAGCGAAGTCCTGCTCGACATCCCCCGCTACGACTTCAACTGGCAGCTCCGCTACGACTACAAACAGCCCAAGCTCATCCCACGCGGCAGCACCCTCACCATCACCGCCGTGTATGACAACAGTGCCGAAAACAAAGCCAACCCCGACCCGACGAAACTCGTCAAATGGGGCAGTCAAACCGTGGACGAGATGATGATCGGCTACTTCGAGTATTTCCTGCCCGTGAGCGGGAGTGTGGCGGCGAGGTAAAAACAAGGAAGGTCGGTTTCCAACGGCTAATGTATCCGCACAATGCCATAAAACGTGGTTCGAGCTTCAGCTCGAAGTGATCCCGCCGACGATGGCATAGTCCGCCTCGTGAGAACGGATTCAGCCGGTCATTTTCGCCATCTGAAAACTTTTTCCGGCAAATGAGCGCATGGCTGGCGACGACTAGGTTGTAAGCCACCCATGTCCCCGCCATCCGAACACGAGCGCCATGCCCAGTTTCTCCGCCACTACGCGGAGAGCGAGATGGCGTTGCACACGTTTGTGAGGTCGCTGGTGCCCACGCGGCAGATGGCTTCGGAGGTGATGCAGGATGTGATTCTTGTGCTGTGAGAGAAGTTTGATGCAGCGGTTGATTTCCAGGGCTGGGCCTTTGGCGTGGCAAAGAATGTCGCCTTGCGTCAGGTGTGTCGGCACGTGGAGTAGGGAGTGGTGGTGTGGTGGCAATATCTGGCAAGACATCAAAAACTTTTAATTCCTACTTGCTTAGTGTTGTTTCATTTGGTAGGCATTGAGCGCAGCATGAAACTCACCAAACGCGGCGAATACGCTCTACGCACTCTGATCCGGCTCGGCATTGCCCAACGCCGGGGCGAGGATGTGGTCGCGGTTTCCAAGCTGGCGGAGAGTGAGAAGCTGCCCTTCAAGTTCCTGGAGAACATTCTCGCGGAACTTCGAGTTGCTGGCTATGTCGAAAGCCGCCGTGGAAAGCTTGGCGGTGTGCTACTGGCGAAGCCAATGCGCGGTATTATGATGGGCGAGATCGTGCGTCTGATTGACGGCAAGCTGGCTCCTATTGGCTGCGCATCGGAGACGGACTATGAGAAGTGCTCCTGCCCAGATGAAGACCACTGCGGACTGCGGATGCTGATGATTGATGTGCGCAATGCGCTCGCTGGCATTCTCGATCGCTACACGCTGGAGCACGTTGTTGAGGTCACAATGCGCAAAGAGGAGCGATGTTCGAAGACGCGCTCCAAGACCAAATCCGCAGCGAAAAATGCCCGTCATGCTGATCCAGCGGATGGCTTCCTCGCTGCACTCCTCGACTCCCCATTGACCTGATGTTTTTCCCCCATGAGCCAGAACACAACCCCAGAACCTACCGCCGAGTCGTGGCTCGAGATCGTGCGGCAGCGTGTCGAAGCCATGCGCTTCGGCTCTGTGCAAGTCGTCGTCCATGAAGGTCGCGTGACCCAAGTGGAGAGCACAGAGAAGACCCGCCTGCCCAGCGATCCCACGACTCCTAACTCCAAGAAGTAATCCCAACAGTTCTGAGCGGCCTCACACGCCGCAGCGCATTTCGAGACTGACCGGTTCACCGGAAGTGATCGAGAAAGGTAAGGCAGCCGAGCGGCACACCCGCAGGCGGTCTCCTGACTCCAAGACACTCCGCCAACTGGTCAGTCTCTTTTTGCGCCTCAGAACGTCGCTCACCATGACCTCATGGAAGCACAGGCACCATCCCTATCTTGCCGACGCCGACCGGACCTCCGGACGCCGCCGCTCCGCAAGAAATCCATGAAATCCTACTCCTTCAGTATTGTATTCGCCCTTACATCCTCTCTTACCCTCTCCTCCGCTGAGCCGGAGAAGAAGAGCACGTCCTACTACAAGCCACCGCAAAGCTACAGCACCACGCGTGATCCCGATGTGCCAAAGTATGCTCGTCCCGGCGACAAGCTTGGCTTTGAATCACTCAAAGACGCTGCTTGGCTCGACTTTGGCATCGACTACCGCCTGCGCGCTGAATACCGCGATGATGATATTCGCCGTGCCACAGATGGGCTCGATGAGCCTTTCCTGCACCGCACACGCGCCTACCTAGGCATCCATGATGTGCTCGATCCCTTCCGCTTCGCCATTGAGCTTCAGGATTCGCGCCGCTACAACAGCCGCTACGAGCGAGACAATCGTGACTTCAATGAGTTCGAGCTCATTAGACTTCAGGCAGAGCTATACTTCGATGATCTGTTGGCGGCTGATCCTCGCGGAAACAAGCGGCCCATCAGCCTGCGCTATGGCATTCAGAACTTCGAGTTCCTCGACCGCCGACTGCTGGGGAACAACCAGTGGCGTAACACTGCGAACACCTTTCTAGGTTTCCGTGGCGCGATCGGGCAGGACTCTAATGATTGGAGCCTCGACCTGCTCGCCGTGCAGCCTTTGGAGCGTGAGAAGTATAAGTGGGACCAACCGGTGGATGGCCAGTGGGTCTATGGACTCATCGGACACTGGCGCGGCTGGGAGAACATTACGTTGGAACCTTTCTACCTCGTGCTGGATCAAAAACAGACCACCACGGCAGCAGACCGCACTGTTCACTCGCCCGGATTGCGCGCCTACGGGGTATTTGGAAAGAGCGGCTTCGATTTCGATGCGAGCCTGATTCATCAATTCGGCCACAACGGCGCTCAAACAGTGGACGCCTGGGGTGGAAACGTCGAGATCGGTTACCGCTTCGATCACGCGTGGAAGCCTCGCCTCAGCGCCTTCTACGGCTATGCCAGCGGTGACAAAAACCCCACGGACAACACCGACAACCGATTCGAGCGCTTTTACGGCTTCGGCCGCCCGTGGTCAGCGAATGATTACATCGTATTCGAGAACGTCAGCGCACCGAAATTGCGCCTTGAGCTGACGCCCACCGAAAAGCTGCGGATCGATCTCGGCTACAGTTGGTATCACCTCGCTAGCGACACGGACCGATTCAATGGTGCGAACAAAGCCCGCGATACCAGCGGACGCAGTGGCGACAGCATCGGCCACGAGTTCGACATCCGCGCGCGATGGCAGATAACGAAGAAGTTCGAAGCCATTCTCGGCTACGCCCACTTCACCCCGGGCGACTTCACCCGGAATGCCGTCCGCCCTGGCGACACAGATTTCGCCTACCTCGAGTTCAACCTAGCCCTCTTCTAAAACCACACATTCATCAACTCAAATCCCAACTCAGCCATCCCATGAAAACACGCACCTTCTTCACCTCACTCATCACTCTGATCGCCCTGGTTTCGTGCGACAAACATCAGCCCGCAGCCGATGCCAAGCCCGTCATCCGCTTCGGCCATTTCCCCAACATCACGCATGTGCAGGCGCTCGTGGCACATCAGCTCTCGCGTCAGGGCAAGGGCTGGTATGAAGAGCGTCTCGGCGCGGATGTGCAGTGGTTCATCTACAATGCTGGCCCCTCCGCTACGGAGGCCATCTTTGCTCGTGCCTTGGATGTCACTTACATTGGCCCCAGTCCGGTGCTGAATGCCTATTCGAAATCGAAGGGCAGCGAGCTTCGCGTGCTCGCCGGAGCGGCCAATGGCGGTAGCGCCCTCGTCACACGGCCTGCGGCAAACATCACCAGCGCCGCTGATCTGAAAGGCAAGAAGATCGCCACTCCTCAGCTTGGGAATACCCAGGACGTGCAACTCCGCGCCTACCTCGCTGATAACGGCTTCAACATCACGCAGACTGGTGGTGATGCCTTCATCCTGCCCACGCAGAATGCCGACCAGCTCGCCCTTTTCCAAAAAGGAGAACTCGACGCTGCCTGGACAGTAGAACCTTGGACCACGCGCCTCGAACTCGAAGCAGGGGCCAAGCTCCTTGTCGATGATCGTGAAACCAACGTCACCATCCTCGCCAGCAGCGCTGCCTTTGCCAGCGAGCACCCCGACCTCGCGAAGAAGCTCGTCGCCGCACACCAAGAGTTGACTCAGTGGATCAAAGATCATCCCGCTGAAGCGAAAGCGCTTATCAAAGCCGAACTCACCGAACTGACCAAGATCGCGCCGAAGGACGAACTCATCGACAAAGCCCTCAGCCGCATTGTCCTCACCAACGAAGCCTCCCGCGCCTCGCTCGATCAGATGGTCATCAGCGCCAAGAAAGCAGGCTTCCTGAAGGACATCCCCGCGCTCGATCAGCTCTTTCCGAAACTCTAAACCACCTGCCTCATCACCATGGCCTATTTTCCCAACATCGTTGAAACCATTGGCCGCACGCCGCTCGTGCGCCTCAACCGCATCGCTGCCGGTTTGCCTGCCACCATTGCTCTGAAAGGGGAGTTCAAGAATCCGCTCGGCAGCGTTAAGGACCGCATCGGACGAGCGATGATCGACGCCGCTGAGTCCACAAACCGCCTCCAGCCCGGCGGTCACATCATCGAGCCGACATCGGGCAATACCGGCATCGCGCTCGCCTTCATCGCTGCTGCACGTGGTTACCGACTCACACTCACCATGCCTGAAACGATGAGCCTAGAGCGCCGCACCTTGCTCGCATTGCTGGGTGCTAATCTTGTTCTCACTCCAGGCCCGCAGGGGATGAAGGGAGCAATCGCCAAGGCCGAAGAGTTGCTCGCCTCCACGCCTGGCGCCTGGATGCCGCAGCAGTTCAACAACCCGGCGAATCCTGAAGTCCATCGCCGCACCACGGCTGAGGAAATCTGGGCCGACACTGATGGCGGCGTGGACATCTTCATCTCTGCTGTCGGAACGGGCGGCACGATCACCGGCGTGGCGGAGGTCATAAAGTCACGTCGGCCTTCGCTCCAAGCCATTGCGGTCGAGCCATCAGCATCGCCAGTTATCACGCAGACGCTTGCAGGTGAACCTGTGGTTCCTGGTCCTCACAAGATTCAAGGCACAGGCGCAGGCTTTGTCCCGAAGAACCTCAACACTGCCGTCCTGGATGAAGTGATCCGCGTCACTAATGAAGAGGCCATCGCTACTGCACAGCGCCTAGCCAAAGAGGAAGGCTTGCTCGTTGGCATCTCCACCGGGGCCAATGTCTGGGCCGCCCTGCAAGTCGCCGCGCGACCTGAGAATCAGGGCAAGCTCATCGTCACCGTCGGTTGCAGCACCGGCGAGCGCTACCTCTCCACCGCGCTAGCCGATCAAGCTCGCGCTCAGGTCAACGCATGAACCTATTTAGATGCCATGATTGCACCTCCAATCCAGTTCACCGGCGGACGCACCATTGACCGCATCGTCACGGCGAGGCATTCCTCACGGCAGATGGACGCACTCAAGCCACCCACCCAGGGAGTCTTCATTCCGAAGATCGTCAGCAAACCTCTCACGCCCGGCCACGGGATCAAGATCGGCATCTTCGCGGGCATCCACGGGGATGAAGAAGCAGGCACGCTCGCCACGCACGAACTCGTTCGCTGGGCCGCAGACAAACCCGAGGAACTACACGACTACGAGTTGCACTTCTACCCTGTGTGCAATCCCAGCGGCCGCACTCTCGGCACCCGCCACAGCCACAGTGGCCTCGACTTGAACCGCGAGTTCTGGTTTGGCTCCACTGAGCCCGAAGTCATTTACCTCGAAGGTGAACTCCGCCGCGAGAAATACGACGGCATCATCTCCCTGCACTCGGATGACACCTCCGACGGATGCTACGGCTTCGTGAGCGGCGCGCTGCTTAGCGAGCATCTGCTGGAGCCCGCGCTGCAAGCTGCTAGCGAGTTTCTTCCGCGCAACGAGCGCCATGTCATCGACGGCTTCCTGGCCTCGCATGGCATCATCAAAGAAGGCTATCTCGGTATCCTAAGCGCCCCTCCGGAGCAACGTCCGCGTGCGCTGGAGATCGTCTTTGAGACACCCGCGCTCGCCCCGATGCCCCAGCAGGTTGCAGCCACCGTCGCTGCCGTGAAGCGCATTCTTGCTGCATACCGCGAACTACAAGCCTTCGCGGCGAACCTCTAAGGCGCTCAATCCTCTCCGCTTCATCGCAGCGAGACCACAAGGTCAGCTCTCCCTGCCGATCCCATACCAGGGAAGGTTCCCCCACCTTCATCTTCCTGCACCTGCCCGGCCACGGGTGGCGCGGCTCCCCCCACGTCACCCATCATGAAAACCCCATTTATTCTCGCCGCGCTCGTCACGGGCCTCTTCACCTCCCTCACTCATGCTCAAACCAACGGCATCTGGATTAACGCCACCGCCAACTCCACCTGGACGAACACCGCCAACTGGTCCGGCGGCATCATCGCCGATGGCGCGGATGCCATCGCGGATTTCAGCACGCTGGACATCACCGCCAACCGCACTGTGAACCTCTCCGCTTCACGCACTATCGGCACGCTGATCTTTGGAGATGCCACCACGGCCTCGAACAACTGGACGCTTGCCAACGGCACCGGCGGTCCGTGGACGCTCACAGTCGGCACCAGCACCGGAACTCCTACCATCCAAGTGGTGAATCAAACGGCTACGATCAGCGCACTACTCGGTGGCACTCAGGGCTTCACGAAAATCGGTGCTGGCACACTCACGCTGAGCAACGCAGGCAACACCTTGACTGGCGGCATCACCCTGAGCGCTGGCGCACTGAACTTTACCAATGGCGCTCTGGGCGGTAATCTTGTCACTATCAACGCCAACGCCTCGCTGGGCTGGAGCGCGGGCAACACGCAGGACATTTCTTCCCAGCTCAAAATCGAAGATGGTATGACGGCCACCCTTGCCACGGGAGCCAACAATGTGACCGTGGCTTCGTCCATCCAGACTGGCACCACTGGCAACGCTTCCATCACAAAGACCAGTGCAGGCACGCTCACCTTCACCGCCGTTCAGAGCTACTCCGGCACCACGCGCGTCAGCGGTGGGCGCATCGTTCTGGCGGGTGGCAACGACAGGCTGACCGCCACCAGTTCGCTCATACTCGGGCAAGCCGCCGCGAGCGGCGTGCTACAGATCGGTGATGCTTCGGCCACATCGAGTCAGACGTTTGATTCCATCGTCATTGCTGGCACGGGAACGGCGAATGCCATCGTCGGCGGCAACTCGGGCAACTCCTTGCTCATCTTGAACAACAGCGCCGCCGTGACGTATGCCGGACTCCTCGGCGGCACTGGCACAAACGAGAACAACCTCGCGCTAACCAAGGCTGGCAACGGCGCGCTAACCTTGAGCAATGCAGGCAACACCTTCGTCGGCGACGTGCTCATCAGCGGCGGCACGCTGGCGATCACCAAGTCCACCGCGCTCGGCAGCAACACCAAGACGATCACCATCAGCGGCCCCACCAATGCGCCCACTCTCAAGCTCGATGGCACGTCCGGCGATCTCAGCTTGCCCGCAGCGCTAAGTTTGATCACCAGCAATGACAACACGAACAGCCCGGCCATTCTCAGCAGCGCAGGGAACAACGTAATTGCAGGGAGCATCGCGCCGACAACGGGCGGCTTCGGCGGTGGCAATACGCGCATCAAAGTCACCGCAGGATCACTGGCGCTCACGGGAGACATCAGCCCGCACGCCAGCGCCAGCGGACCTGTGACACTCATCCTTGATTCAGCCATCGGCACAGCTGGCAGTGCGAGCGGCATCCTCGGTGACAATGGCACCTCCACGCTCTCCATCACCAAGGCCACAGGCGGCACATGGTCGCTCACGGGTGCCAACACTTACACCGGCACGGCCACGATCAATGCTGGCACGCTACAAGTAAACGCCATCGCGGCGAACGGCACCGCGCAGCCGCTCGGCACCGCCACATCTGCCATCTTGATCGGCACAAACACCACCATCGGCACGCTCGACTACACGGGCAGCACCAACGCTACTCTGGCACGCGGCATCACGGTGAACGGCACCGCAGGAGCCATCGTCAAGAACAGCGGTGGAGCCACGCTCACCCTCAGCGCTACGCAGGCACGCGGCGCGCGCGGACTCACCTACACTGGTGGCGACTTCATTGTCAGCGGGCGCATCACCGGCACTGCCAGCGCGAATCCGCTGGTGATTGACGCTGCTACCGTGCGGCTCACGCACAACAACAACAGCTATCTCAGCCCCACCGTGGTGCAGAACGGCGGCATGGTCATCGCGTCCAACACCACCGCGACCAGTTCAGCCACAGGCACGGGCAGCGTCACCATCGACGCCACAAGCACGCTCGCAGGCACCGGCTACATCAACGCTGGAGCCGACAACACCGTCACCATCAATGGCGCGCTTGTGGTCGGCGATCCCGGTGCTACGACCGCTGCGAATCTCGACCTCACTACCTCCGGACTCGGCAGCACCATTCTCGGTGGCAGCAGCATCGTTCGGCTCGACATCTTCAGCGGAGCCGGACTTGGCGACAACAGTTCCAACGCAGCCGCCGCCGACCAGCTACGTCTTTTCGGCACACTCGGCATTCTGCCCGGCTCCACACTGCGCCTGGGCAATCCCAACAACCTCAACACCTGGGCCGATGGCGATGTGTTCAAGCTCTTCGACTGGACCGGACTCGTCAGCCGCACTGGCGATTTCGATCTCGACTACTCCGACCTCGCCCTCCCCGGTGGAGCCAGCCTCAACACTGCCAACCTCTACACCCTCGGCACCATCACCGTCGTCATTCCCGAGCCGGGCCGCGCCGTATTGATGCTCATCGGCAGTCTGGCACTGCTCTTGCACCGCCGCCGGACTTGATCCTCTTTTCTCCATGCTATTCATTCTGATCCTCACCTGCGTCGCCGTGCTTGGCATGTCGTTCGTTTGCTCCTTGTCCGAGGCCGTGCTACTTAGCCTCAATCCGCTCGCGCTCAAGGTGCAGGAGAAGAAGCAAGGCAAGGCCAGTTCCGCCGCACGCTGGCTCGCGATGAAGAACCACATCGAGCGCCCGGTGTCAGCGATCCTTGTCTTCAACACGCTGGCTAACACCGGTCTCGCCACCTTCGCGGGTGCGTTGTTCTCCGATGTCGTCGGCGATCAATGGCTCTGGGCTTTCTCCGCCGTCATGTGCGTGGCCGTGCTCTTCGCGGGTGAACTCGCACCCAAGATCCTCGGCGTGCACCATGCTGAACGCCTTGCGCCACGCATCATCGGCCCGCTCACGATCATGGTGCGCCTCTGCTATCCGGTGATCCTCTTGATCGAGAAGTTCGGTCAGCGTCTCAAATCTACCTCCACCGGTGACAAATCGAAGAGCGATCAGATTATGGACATCATCACGCTCGTGCAGTCCGCGCGTGCCGAGCAGCTTCTGCACAATCACGAAGAGATCATCATGATCCACGCCGCCACGCTCGGTGCTCGTCGCATCAAGACCGCCATGGTCCCGCGCGAAGCCGTGCGTGTCTTCGATCAACGCAAGACCCTGCTTGAGAACGTCAATGACCTCGTCCCGAAGTTGCACCGCAGTTACCCCGTCAGCAGCGACGGCACCTTGGAGCACATCACCGGCTACATTCGCGTGCGCGAACTCTTCGTGCAAAACCTCACCAACCCCACCAGCGCCGACTGGAAGCAACTCATTCGCCCCGTGTTGCACATTGATGAGAAGGCGTCGCTCACCCAGCTGCTCACCCTCTTCCTTGAGAAGCAGGAGATCGCCAGCCTCGTAGATAATCCTGGCGGGCTCATCACTGGTTGGGTCACCATGGACGACGTGATGAAGGTGTTGATGGGGGCGAGAGTTTGATTGGCCTGATGTATTCCTACTTGCCAAGTAGGATAATCAAGCCAAAATTGCCGCCGTCGAAGCATTGACCGGACACACCGGAGGCGCATAGGCAGCACATCACTTCCTTGATTCAGCTGGGGCTCCGCCTCGCTGCCGCTGCCTCGCATCAATCCTCCGCTTTTTCAGTATGACAGTCACCACTCTTCCATCCGCCCCTTCAACCTTCGATACCACGCAGGCCGTCTGGTCAGCCACCGACGAACTGCGCAACCCACCGCCCGCCAAGCTTATTGTTGATCGCGTCACGAAGTCCTTCAAGAGCCAGAGCGGCTGGCTCAAGGCGCTTGATGACGTGAGCCTCACTGTCGGCGAGGGAGAGTTCGTCTGCCTTGTCGGACCCAGCGGCTGCGGCAAGAGCACCTTGCTCAACCTCATCGCCGGACTAGATACACCTGAGAGCGGCACGCTCAGCAGCGATGGCGCTCCCATCATCGGTCCAGGGCGTGAGCGTGGCGTCATGTTCCAGGAGCACGCGCTGTTTCCTTGGCTGGATGTGCTGGGCAATGTGCTGTTCGGTCTCCAGCTCAAGCCGAGCTTGAACAAAGCCGAGCGCATTGACATTGCGAAGTATTACCTCCAGCTCGTTGGCCTCGGGCGCTTTGTGCATGCGAATGTGCATGAGCTTTCCGGCGGCATGAAACAGCGTGTTGCCTTGGCTCGTACGCTCGCGCCTAATCCACGCATCCTCTGCATGGATGAGCCCTTCGCCGCGCTCGATGCGATGACCCGAGAGCAGCTCTACGCCGATCTCCAGGACATCTGGGCCAAGCGGAAGAAGACCATCATCTTCGTGACGCACAATGTCCGCGAGGCCGTGTGCCTGGGAGATCGCGTGGTGCTGTTCTCACCCAATCCAGGCCGCATCCGCGAGGAGTTCCGCATCACGCTGCCGCGCAATCGCGACATCAACAGCGTGGAACTCGCCGAACACGCCACCCTCATCACTCGCGCCCTCAAGCAACACAACGCCACCACCAACACCTCCGAATGAAACGCAGCCTCGTCGCCCTCATCTTCTTCACCAGTCTGGTAGGGATTTGGCAAATCCTCGTCAGTGCCCATATCTGGTCGCCCGTCCTGTTGCCACCACCGCTCGATGTCGCTCGTTATCTGTGGGCCGCCCTTCAAGACGGCTCACTGGCCGAAGGCACCTGGATCACCATGAAGCGTCTCCTGCTCGGCTACCTCATCGGTTGCGTCATCGGCCTGCCGCTCGGACTTGCCACCGCGAGATCGAAGTATCTCAGCGACACCCTCGGTGTGCTCGCCCTCGGCTTGCAGACTCTGCCAAGCGTGTGCTGGGTGCCGCTCGCGTTGCTGTGGTTTGGTCAAAGCGAAGCCGCCATGCTTTTCGTCGTCATCATGGGCACCCTTTGGAGTGTGCTCATTGCCGTAGACAACGGCGCACGAAACCTTCCCCCGATCTACGTCCGAGCCGCCCGCACCATGGGCAGCAAAGGACTGCACACATTATTAAAGGTCATCCTTCCCGCCTCGCTTCCCTTCGTCGTCAGCGGCATGAAGCAAGGCTGGGCCTTTGCTTGGCGCTCGCTGATGGCCGCAGAAATCTATGTGACCCTGCTCACCGGCTACGGCCTTGGTCATCTGCTGCACTTTGGCCGCGAACTGAATGCCATGGATCAAGTCATCGGCGTCATGCTGATCATTGTGCTCATCGGCCTCGCTGCCGACAAGGTGCTTTTCTCTCCTTGGGAGCGTTTCCTGCAAAAGCGCTGGGGGACCGCCGCGTGACAATCACTAAATCCCCATGGCGGACCCACCTCACAATCACGAGGCCCACGACTATGCCGAGCGCATCCGCGAGCGGCTACCGAGGAGACTGCAAGAGCTGCGAGAACGCTGTGGGCTGAGCAAATACGGCCTCGCCCGTGAGAGTGGCGTCAGCCGGGAATACCTCGGGAAAATAGAGCGTGGCAAAGCCAATCCAACACTGCCCGTCACCGCGCAGATCAGCCATGGACTCGGCATGACGCTGGAGCAGTTCACCGGGGAGCTGGAGGACGACACTGATTAGTTTCTTCACCTATGATTGACTAACGGCAGGGCCGGGGGCTGTGCTCCAATGGCGAGCGTCACACCCGACGCACGCCATGAACCTCCCGCTGACCTCCTAAACACGCTTTTCCGCCTTGGGAGGCCGTTTTTGCCCTCCAACCGCCTTACCGCGCCAAAAGGTATGGCTACCGGACGCTCCGGTAGCGCGGATGGCGACCAGGGTAGCGACCCCGCGCCGTCGGGTAGCGCTACCGGCGCAAAGGGTAGGCCTACCCCGCCGTGCGGTATCCCTACTGAACGAAATGGGATGGCTCCCCGGACGAAATGGTAGCACTACCGCGCCGAAGGGTATCGCTACCACTGCTGTGGGTATGAATACCCCGCCAAAGACCCGCCGCCCCGCCGCGTGCGGTATTGCTACCCCAAACGCTACCCGACAGTCCGGCGAGCGCGGGATGCCGCCCTTTGGCTCAATCCTCCGAACCCCTTGCCGAATCCCACGACCATGAACTGGGACCAATCCACCTGGGACAGCGGCACTTGGGACCAGCCGTCCGACTATTTTTCACCCCAACCCAAATCGAACAACCGCACCAAAATGAGAAGACAAACCTATTACCCTAGCCGGATCGGCGACCAAGTGAACTGGCTGGACAACTACGCCGTGAAACTGCCCATCCACGGAGCCGCCCTGGGCGTGATCGTGGGCGACATCACCGCCAGTGTGAACGACGCGAAATACGCCAACTACGTGCTCGGCACTTGGCTGAGTGCCGTGCGCAATTTTTCCCCCAGCACCACCGATGCGGTGGATGACGTGCTCGCAGGCTCCGGCTCTGGCCCGATGGTGCTGCCCACCTTCACCGCGCCCGCCCTGCCCGCAGGTGTGACCGCCGCACTGCCCGGCACGTTGACACGCATCTTTGCCCTCATCGCCAAGATGAAGCTCAGCGCAGGCTACACCGAAGCCATCGGCACGGACCTGGGCATCGTCGGCTCTGCCGAGACCGAGAAAGCCCTGCCGAAGTTCAGTGCTGACCTGTTGCAAGGAGCGGGCTGCCAGTGCGTGAAACTCACCTTCTACAAATACAATCACATGGGCGTGTATATCGAGAGCCGACGCGGCACAGGTGCCTGGGAGTTCCTCGCCATCGACACCGAGAGCCCGTATGAAGATGAGCGCCCGCTGCTGGTGGCCGGTGCCCCCGAAGTCCGCGAATACCGCATGAGATTCTGGGACAAAGGCACGCCCAATGGTGACTGGACCGATGTGGTGAAGGTGACCGTCAGTCCGTGACGGCAAAGACAAGGAGATGGGGAGACGATGAGACAAGGAGACTGGCTCATCGCTCCCGCATCGGCCTTGCCAGTGTCTCCTCCTCCCCCAGTCTCCGAGTCTCTTTGTCTTCACAAACGCCATGCCCTTCGACCCATCCAAACCCGCAAACAACTCGCCTGCCTCCAGTGCTGAGATGCGCAGCCAACTCACCTCGCTCAACGCTGACATCCAGCAGCGGGCGACGCTCAACGATCTCAACAACGCCATCGCCAATGCCTTGGCCCAAACGAGCAACAACAGCAACGGCGTCGGCACGATGGGCATCGGGGCCGATGGCAGCTACAACCAGTCACAGATGCAGGATTAGATCAATAAGGTGGATGAGCTGATCAATGCGCTGCGGAGGTAGTGTGGTTGAGTCCTCTGGACTCACTCTGAGCTGTCCAGAGGACTGCACCTCGCTGGCGTTTTGGCCTGCGACGGCGTCACGCGCTCAAGCGCATGCCGCCTTTGCCGCCTTCGACATCTACTTTGCCGCCGTCAGAGGCCGTGCCCAGATGTTTCGAAAGCGCACGGGGCAGTAGTGGGCGGGTAGGCTGATGGGGCCGGTGGCGGTGGTGTCGTTGTAGTGGGGGACTTTCAGATGGCCGGTGGTTCCGTAGATTTCCTGGTCGAGGTGAACGAGGACGCCGTTGTGCAGGAGGGTGAGGCGGGCGGGCTTGAGGAGCTTCCCTTCGGCAAAAACGGGGGCGGTGAAGAAGATGTCAAAGGTCTGCCATTCGCCTGCTGGACGACAGGCATTCACCAAGGGCGGCGTCTGGCCGTAAATGGCGGCGCAATGGCCGTCGGCGTAGAGCTTGATCTTGTAGTCGTAGGAGTCGAAGGTCTGAATCTCGAAGCGATTCATGAGGGCGACGCCATTGTTGCCATGTGCATACCAGGGGCCTTCAAACTTGACCGGTAGGAACCATTCGGCGTGGACCTGCACATCGCCGAAGGATGCTTTGGAGACGAGTTTGCCCTCTCCGGCTACGATTTGGCCGTCCTCGAGTTTCCAGGTCGGGGCTGGCTCCCAGGCGGAAAGGTCTTTGCCATCAAAGAGCACCACCGCATCCGACGGAGCAGGCACGGGAGGACCTGCGGGGCCGACTTTGACGATGGGCGGCAGCGGGCGATCAGGATCGTGCATGACCCACTTCCCACCGGGCAACGGGTGCGTGCCCTTGTAACCGAAGACGCCCGAGCCATCGGCTGCCTTTACCAAATCGTCGGCGAAGACGGGGAGCACTGCGAGAAGAGCCAGCGCGAGACTGGGGAGCAGGAAAATCGGGGCAAAGGAGTGTTTCATGGGCGTGATGGCTTGGTGGTCAGGCAAGCAGGTGAGCTTGCTCCTCAATGAAGGCGATGTTCTTCACCATGTCTTCCTGAAGCTGCGGGGTGTCGTGCTCGAAGTCGATGGTGACGAGCGCCTTGTAGCCGAGGCTGTGGATTTCTTTGAGACAGTTCGCACAGTCAGCCGCACCTTCACCAATGACGGTGTTGCGGCAGTCGAGATCGCCCATGGTGAGCACATCTTTGAGGTGAAAGCTGATCATGCGGTCCAGCCCGATCTTGCGCAGGCACTCGACAGGTTTCAGGTCGGAGCGCGTCCATTGGCCGACATCACAGCAGGCCCCGATTTGTTTACCGCGCTTCTTGGCGTGGTCGAGCACGATGTCTGGGTGCCAATAGTCGGACTTGCCGCGCTGGTGATTGTGCAGGGCGAGCGTCATGTCGTATTCGGCGAAGAGTGGCTCCAACATGTCGAGCCACCTCGTCTGGGGTTCGGTGACGACGACGCTCGTGCCCAGGCTCTTCCAGAATTCCAACATTTTCTTGGCCTGTTCGGGCTGGCCGTTGAAGTCGGCGAAAGTGCTGGGGAAGCTGATGCCAAGATCATCCGCACGAGATTTGAGTTCCTTGCGGGCGTCCTCGGGCATGTTTTCGTCGGCGTTCACGTTGGGACGTTTGGCATCGAGTTTGAGCATGGAACGCGGTTCAAAGCAGCGCAGGCCGACTTTGGCGGCCATTTCCAGTCCTTCAAAGAGAGGCACGCGGCGGTAGCTCCAATGCTGGACGCTGATTTTCCAGCCGAGTTTGGTGGAGTGAGGATGGCCGGGCTGGATTTGCTCGGCGAGTGCGGCAAAAGGAGCAGCGGCAACGATGGCGCTGGTTTTGGAGAGAAAGGTGCGGCGGTTCATGGTGGTTGTCTTCTGTTGAGGGACGGTGGATCGGTTAGTCCGGCCTATTTTTGATTTCAGATACCTCTGGTAATCAATGAAGCTTCTTCGTGAACTGGAATCGCTGTGATCGTCAGATCCGATAGAAAGGGTTCAGCAGCAACCTTGGCGATAGCGGGTGAGGCCATAAAGGCATCCATGGATGCTTTGTCCTGCCAAATATAAACGCTGGCAAAGACACCAGCCTCAAAATCGGCCATCCAAGTCTTCCTAATGAGGCCCGGAACATTGGCGATATCGTTGGCGTAGGGCTCTTGCCACTTGGCTTTATAATCCTCAGCAGAGAGTGCGAGCTTATATTGGAATATTTGTGCGTAGGTCATGGTTGATGGATGGTGCTAGGGTTTGGCGATGAGTTCCAGAGTGGTGGCGTTAAAGAACTGGATGCTCTGGGCGAGCTTGGGCATGGATTCGAGCCATTCGCGGGCGTATTCGATGCCGATCATGGTGGGCTTGATGCCGAGGTGATGCAGCTCTTGGAAAAACTCGCGGGATTTGCCGGTGCCGGTGCCCCAAGGCACGTCGTGGCCGTTTTTTCCCGGCTCGTGCAGGTCATGCATTTGGACGGTGAGGACGCGGCCTTTCAGCAGGCGGATCGCCTCGATGGGGTCGATGCCTTGGCGCAGCCAGTAGCCGAGATCAGGCGCGGCGCCGATGCGTTTGCTGCGGCCTTCACAGAGCGCGAGGACCAGCTCGGGACGCCAGGTGTGCGGGGAGATGTCGGGACCGTGATTGTGGATGCCGATGTTGATGCCGTATTCGTTGGCGAGTTTATCGAGGAGGTCGAGTTGCTCGGCCTTGGGTTCGCAGATGAAGGTTTCGATGCCCATTTTGTTGCCAAACTCAAAGAGCTTGCTGCAGGCGGCTTCGTCAGAGGGGATGTTTTGGGCGTAATAAACGGGCATGCGGACAGCGGCTGATTCCAGTTTCATGCGGATCTGGAGCAGCTCGTCGTCGCTGAGGTTTTGATTGAAGTCCTTCGGGATGTCCTTGCTGACGCGCTGCATGAAGCTGAGCCCGCCGATGTAGGGCAGGCCGAGTTCGGCGGTCTTCTCGATGGCTTCGAAGAAGGTGTATTTGTGAAAGGTGTAAGCCTCAATGCCGAGTCGCCAGCCGAGTTTTTCCTGGGCGCGGACAGCGGGTGTGAGAAAAGCACTGGGCGTCGTGGCGATGGGCAGATCGCCGAGGACGAACTGCGCAGCATCGAGATAGAAGCGCAGCATTTTCGCGTCCTCGAAGACGTGTGGACTGTGAGCGAGGGCGGAGTAGAAGACGCGACCTTTGCCGTAGTTGCGGACCCAGGCGAGGGCGTAGTCGTTATCGGCGCGGAGGCAGGAGTCGCCGGGCTTGTAGGTGGAGAGGTCGGTTTTTCCGGTGTCGATCGTCAACAGAACGCGGACGGTTTTCCGGGAGTAGGGAGCATGGAAGCGGAAGATCTCATCCGTCCAAGGGTAGGCCTTGCCAACGAAGGCGTTGAGCAGCGGGTGGGTGGCATCGTCGAGAGCCATGACGATGGGTTCCTGCACATATCCGCCGCGATGGTTCGCGCCGCGTGCTCCGATCATGTGGCCAAACTCAGGCCAGTCTTCCAGCGGTGGCCACTGCCATTTCGTGAAAGCGACGGATGTCCCATGCAGGCCAAAGAGGCCGCCGCCAGCGGTGACGAACTCTAGGAGGTTCTTCCGGCGTTCAGGCTCGGCCACACAGGAGCCGATGGAGTTGTTGAGGAAGACGGCGTCAAACTTCGTCAGCGACTCCTTGTCAAACAACGCCGGGTCCTCACTGATGGTGACGTCAAAGGCACCGGTGCGTTTCCCAAACTGCTTGAAGGCCTCGCTGCCAGCGAGGATGGAGGCGCGGTGGCCGTTGTATTCGACGTTACGATTGAAGATCAGAAGACGGCGAGCTTTCAGCGGCTTGGCCGTGGCCTGAGCAGGCATTGCTTTCTCGATGCGTGCCCACTGAGCAGCGTCTGGCACCAGCGAGTCTTCCGCACCTGACGCCGTGCCACACTGGAGCAAAGGCGTGGCTGCCAAGGCGGCGGAACTGGAGGTGATCAGGAAATGGCGGCGGTTCATGCTGGGGGTATTCTGAATCGTATTTGGCGAAGTGGAAATGGAGTGCCTCGAATAACACTCGGCATTTGGCTTCTTATAGACGCGAGAGACGGCTTTGTCACTCTGTGCTTACCCGGAACGTTGACACGCATCTTCGCCCTCATCGCCAAGATGAAACTTTCCTCCGCCATGACCGAAGCCATCGCCTCCGACCTCGGCATCGTCGGCTCCGGAGCGACGGAAAAAACCCTGCCGAAGTTCCTTGCCGAGATGCTGCAAGGCTCAGGCTGCCAGTGAGTGAAGCTCACCTTCTACAAATACAACCACATGGGCGTGTATATCGAAGGCCGACGCGGCACCGGAGCCTGGGAGTTCCTCGCCATCGACACCGAGAGCCCCTATGAAGACGAGCGCCCGCTGCTGGTGGCCGGCGCCCCCGAAGTCCGCGAATACCGCATGAGATTCTGGGACAAAGGCACGCCCAATGGCGACTGGACGGATGTGGTGAAGGTGACCGTCAGTCCGTAAAACGATCCCGCATGCGGGACCAACTTGTTCGTGTTCCACTTTCAATAACAACCAATCCCACGAGTTGGAAAACTCGTGCTATGACCCATGCCCTTCGATCCATCCAAACCCGCGAACAACTCGCCTGCCTCCAGTGCCGAGATGCGCAGCCAACTCACCTCACTCAACGCCGACATCCAGCAACGGGCGACGATCAACGATCTCAACAATGCCATCGCCAGTGCGCTGCAAACGACGAGCAACAACAGCAACGGCGTCGGCACGCTGGAGCAGGGAGCCGATGTCAGCTACAACCAGAGTCAGATGCAGAACGTGCTCGATAAGATGGATGAGCTGATCATTGCGCTGAGGCGGTAGATTCACGGCACTGCGGGCGTTTAACTTCGTCGCTCACGACGATTGCCTTTTGCCATGCTGAAATCTTTTCCTCTACTTTCCGCGCTGCTGCTGCTCGTGCCGAGCACCCCACTGATCGCCGAGTCTCCAAGCGATATAGCATGGCAGGTTCTCGGCGGGCCCGAGAAAGAAAAGGGCGATCCTGTCAAGATCGTCGAAGGAGCCGATGAGAATCTTGAGGTTCTTGTCGCAGGCCGCCGAGGCACCGTGATGCGCCGATTTACGGAAACGCCACTGCCCGCCACGCTGACCTTTCGCTTTCAGTCGAGCTATGACCCGAGAGCGCGGGAAGTGCCCACCGAGTTGTTTGGCACAGGCGATTTCCGAATCTTCGTCGGGACTCGTGCAGAGACCGGGGAGAAGGCCGGTCTCGGTGGCTATGAGGGATTTCAGTTCCGCATCTTCCCGCACTTGAGCGAATCGCCTGAGCGAGTGAAAACGGGTGATGAGTCTCACACGGCGACCTCGCTATGGATTCGTTACATCGATCCGAAACGCCGCCTGGATGGAATGGGTCTGCCTCACACGGGACTGCTTAGTGATGCGGGACAAAACCGGAATAAGCAGAAGGGAATCCACAATGCCGGATGGACCCGCGTTGCGTTGTTGGAGGGAGGATTCGGATTGAAAAATGCGCAAGAGGCCGTCGTCACGATTCGCCTGACGGATCAAGCGATGAGCATTGAGGCCAATGGAAAGACCTTCGCCTATCCGTTCGGCAAAGGTGAGTGCCGAATCACGAAAATAGACACCCTTGCCATGGCTCACACCAACACCAGTCGCGGCTATCAGACCTATCGCGTCTCCGCCCTGCAAGTCGCTGCAAACCCAAAATAGGAATCGAGTATCGAATCAAGCGAACGAGAGGTCTCCTGCCCCAAGCAACATGAAACAAACGCTCACGCTCTTCTTCGCTCTGCTGCTCGCGCCGCTGGCTGCTCTCCACGCCACCGATGTCCAGAAGCCCAACATCATCTTCATCTATGCGGACGACTGGGGATGGGGTGACCTGGGCTGCCATGGGAGCACTTGGTTGAAAACACCGAACCTCGACAGGCTCGCTAGCCAGGGGACCGACTTTCAGCAGTTCAACGTGCTCAATCCGGTGTGCTCACCGAGCCGCACGGCGGTGATTACGGGGATGTATCCGGCGAGATTTTCCGTGCATCAGCACTTCGCTGATCCGGCGCAGAATCATCAGCGCGGGATGCCGGATTGGCTTGATCCAAAGGCTCCATCGTTGCCTCGTTTCTTGAAGCAAGCGGGCTACCGAACCGCGCACTTTGGGAAGTGGCATCTGACCAACGCCCAGACCGAAGGCGCACCGAAACCGGAGGCTTATGGCTATGACGAAGCCTTGGTCTTCAACGGCGGGGCAGGATGGGAGTCCGCTGACCTTCATGCCACGGCGGCGAATGCGGTGGCCTTCATCAAGGCGAATAAAAGCCAGCCCTTCTTCATCAACGCCTGGATTCACGAGAGTCACACGCCGCATGTCCCCACACCGGAATCCATGGCGAAATGGAAGCATCTCGATCCCCAGAAGCAGGTCTATGCCGCCGTCATTACCGATGGCGACAATGCGGTGGGGGAAATCCTCGATGCGCTCAAGGCCGAGGGATTGGAGGACAACACCATTGTCATGTTTTCCAGCGACAACGGCCCAGAACACACCGCCGCGAAAGACGCACCGCCGAAGACTGACCCGGATGCCCAAGTCACGGGCTACGATACCTTCTACAGCGTCGGCCAGACTGGCGGCATGAGAGGCCGGAAGCGCAGCTTGTTTGAAGGCGGCGTGCGCGTGCCCTTCATCGTCCGCTGGCCGGGGCACACGACTGCCGGTGCGAAGAACGACGCCACGGCCTTCTCCGCCGTCGATCTGCTGCCCACTCTTTGCGCTGCTGCAGGCGTCACCCTGCCTGCGGACTACAAGGGCGATGGCGAGAACCTGCTCGCCGCACTCAATGGCAAGGCTGTCCCACGCACACGCCCGATTTTCTGGCAGTGGCTCGGCATGAAGTCCGAACCTGATTACTGGCCGCGTCTGGCCGTGCGTGATGGTGATTGGAAGCTCGTCATGACCGACGATGCCCAGCGCGTCGAGCTGCATCATCTCACCCAGGATCGCGCCGAGGCCAACGATGTTTCGAAGGCTCACCCCGAGATCGTCACTCGCCTCACCAAGCTCGCGCTCGACTGGAAAGCCACGCTGCCCACCGCGCCGAATCCCGAGTGTCTGAGCAAGCAGGTCATCCCGGCAAAGCCACGCCTGCCATTCTCCGGTGCCGCAGGTTCGAATGTTCCCCCCGAAATACGCACCAGGGCCTTCACCCGTTGGGACACGAACAAAGACGACATCCTCAGCCTCGAAGAGTTTCAAACCGCCCTCAAAGGCCAAGCCGACCTCGAAGCCCGCTTCAAGAACTTCGACAAGGACGGCGACGGCAAACTCACGCGCGAGGAGTTTGTCGGGACTTCAGCCAAATAGCCTTTCAAACATCACACCATGAACCCCGCCCTCGGCGTTGCCCGCATCCTTTGGAAATCAGTTTGGCAGGCTGTCTCCCTTCGGTCGGCTCTTACCGCTCTGCTGCTCTCACCGCTGGCCGTGCTGCACGCCGTAGACAACCTCACCGCCGCAGACTTCCGCTACGCACCGCCGAATCTCGGCACTGGGAAACTTCCGCCACCGCTGCCGACGAGCACGCGTTATGTCACCGTGAATCGCGGTAGCGATGATCCCGAGGTCGGGGCATTCTCGACACTCCCTAATATTGAGCATTTCAAAGGCCGGTTCTTCGTGACGTGGCAGAACCATGTCAAAGACGAGGATCAACCCGGCCAGCGACTGCAAATGCGGCATTCCACCGATGGTGGCAAGACGTGGCTTCCTCATCTAGGGCAGCCGCCCGTGATGCTCTCGTCCCCGCTTGGCGTAATGCTCGCGAAGGGCGAGAAATCCAACGCGCTGAAACGCACACAATGGAACAGCGGCTTTGCTTTCACGCACGATGGCAAACGGCTATGGGCCATCGCCAACGTGGGCGAGAACATGGACAAGGGACTCGGCTTGCTGGCGCTAGAACTACAGCCCGATGGCACGCGCGGCGAGGCGCTTTGGCTGGAGCCGGAGCCTGTGCTCGTGGACGCGAGCTTTCCCGTTTATCCCGCGATGAATGACACGCGATTTGCCGCGCTCGGCAAAGAGATCCGCGACGCGATCGACAACTGCAGGGCTCAGCACGCCATCAGCTACGACACGAAACGACGCGCTGGCACCGAGGCGAACCCAGCGACTATTCGTCACCCGAAGCTTCCTGGCTCACCTGCCGATGGTCAGCGGCTCATCGAGCCATCGCCAGCCTATCGACTGAAAGACGGCACCCTGGTCCGCTTCTGGCGAAACTACGGCAATGCGACGCGCGACCTCTTCATCTGGCGGCTCTACGTTTCCCTCAGCAGCGACGATGGCATCACTTGGTCCGCGCCCGAGCGCACCGCAATTCCCTCAAACAGCACACGGCAAACCGTCGGCACGTTGCCCGATGGCCGCTTCTTCCTGATTCACAATCCTTACACACATGGCGACGACTTCTGGCAGGGCGCGGACGCCTCGTTGCTCGCGACCGCCAGCCCTGCCGAGAAATACGGCAGCGCGAGGAAGGTGCTCACCCTCTCGCTCTCCGACGACGGCATCCACTTCAACCAAGCCTGGACCATTCGCGTGCTTGAAACGCTGCCCCGGAGCGAAGGCCATTCCAAGCGCCACTACGACGCAGCCAACCCCGCCGCCACCGTCGTCGGCGATGAACTCTTCATCGTCTATAGCCTGAACAAAGAAGACATCGAGATTTGTCACGTGCATCTGTCCGACCTCCCTCACTGACCATTCCATGAAACCCACACTCGCCCTCCTCACCGCCCTGCTGCTCGCGCCGCTGGCCGCGGAGGTCGCAAAGTGGAAACAGTGACAGCCCCAACACAAGCAAACGACAAGCAACTGACCATGAAAACCACACGCACATTGAGAGTCTGGATTGCAGCCCTAACCATGAGCGGAAGCGCCCTACTCGCTGCGGAGCCGTCGGCCGGGAATGCCACGAATCGGCCCATGCACCAAGGTGTAAAAAACGCCGTTGTCTTTTCCGAGCCGACTTCGTTTGCAGGCTGGCCTGCCAACAACGGCGCTTGGACGTGGAACGATGGAAAGGAAATCCTCGTTGGCTTTACCAGAGGACCTTATATAGAAACGGAGGGCCACAACATCGGAAAAACGGACCGCAAAAACCTGCTGGCTCGAAGCACCGATGGCGGAATGACATGGGCCACGGAAGAACCGTCCAATTTTGTCGGGAATAGCGCCCAACCGGTCGCATCGCCAGGAGCGATCCATTTTGAAGCCCCGGGTTTTGCGATGAAGGTGATGGCCAATGGTTACCATGGGCACACTGATAAGGTGGGATCGTTCTTTGCGTCGGACGACAAGGGCAAGAACTGGCTTGGTCCCTATCGTTTCAACGGTCTGATGGAAGATCCGAATCTTGTCGGCACTGAATGCACCTCGCGCACCGGCTATCTGGTGACCGGCCCCGAATCCTGTCTGATCTTCATGGCAGCCCGCCCCAAGGATTTTAAAAAGGTGAAGGGACAAGCAACCGGCACGGTCGATGGCGGCAAACCGTCCCAGTGGGTGGCTCCGTGGGACAAATCCTACGTCGCGGAAACCACCGATGGCGGGAAGTCATTCCACTTTGTCTCATGGATCGCGCCGCTCAGCGGCCCATTTCGCGCCGTCATGCCAGCGGTATGCCGTCTGAAGGATGGCTCCATCGTCGCGACTGTCCGTGCCAACAGGGTCGAACGAGACGCCAAGGGCGAGGGTTTCATGGCCGGACACGTGGATGCTTATGGTTCCGCAGACAATGGCAGGACCTGGACCTTTCTGAGTCGCGTGGGTGAAACCGGCGGCAAGGAGCAGAATGGAAATCCTCCGGCCTTGGCGGCGCTGAAAGACGGCAGGATCGCCTGTGCCTATGGCGACCGGAGGACGGCACAGATCAAGGCGCGAATCAGTTCCGATGGTGGGAAAACCTGGGGCGACGAACGGGTGGCTCGTGACGATTTTCAAGCGGGCAAGGACCACAGCGCGGACCTCGGCTATCCCCGTCTGGTAACGAACCATGAAGACCATCTTGTGGTCACGTATTACTGGGCCACCAAGCACAATCCCCAGGGTCATATCGCGGCAACGGTGTTTGAACCCTGACTCGCACTCAGATCGTCCGCATCGCAACGGAGCGCAGTTAGGCCACGGAACCTCATCACGCGAAAACGATCCCGAAACGACTATGAAACCCACCCTCACGCTCCTCACCGCCCTGCTGCTCGTGTCTTTCTCCGCGCTGCACGCAGCCGATTTCGACAAGCCCTCCCGCAAGAAGCACCTGATGACCGATGAAGTCGCTGGCTTCAACGCCATCCTCGGCACGCAGGCCATCGGTGGGCGCTATCACTTCACGCAGGACGAGCCGTTGCTGGAGAGCGCGAAACTCATCGCGGAATTGGGGGCGGGCATCATGAAGTTCTCGATCTCGAAGCAGGCGTCGTTTGGCAAAACGAAGGCGAATGTGCGGGAGAGTAATCCTGGACTGAAAACTCTCGCCGAGGTCGCCAGCAAAGAGCCGACGCATCGTGCGGTGCTCGACATGCCATTCACTCACTTTTTCATCTGGGCCTATCCCTTCACCACGCATGGCAGCGCAGGCACCTTCAAGCTGGCGGAGCGGGATCTGGAGTATCGCGAGATGTTTGACCTCGTCGCGCATCTGCTACGCACTTATAGCGGCAGTGGCAAAAAATTCTACCTCGGGCACTGGGAGGGCGACTGGCATCTGCGGCCGCACTTTGACCCGAAGAAGCCTTTCCCCGAGCACTTTGGCGACAACTTCATCGCCTGGCTCAAGGTCCGCCAGCAGGCCATCGACGATGCGAAGCGCGACACGCCGCACGAGGATGTCGAAGTGTGGCACTACACCGAGGCGAACCTCGTGGAGCCCTTCCTGAAAGGCGGCCAATGCCTCGCCAACGACATTCTCCCGCAGGTCGAGGTCGATTTCGTCAGCTACTCCTGCTACGACAGCCTCCAGCGCGGCATCCGCGACGATCTCCACGCCGCGCTCGACCATATCGAATCGAAACTGAAGCCCAAGCCCGGCATCCCCGGCAAACGCGTCTTCATCGGCGAATATGGCTTCCCCGCGCGGCGCTACACGCCCGAAGAGCAAAACCGCAAGAGCATCGAGACCATGATCGCCGCCATTGAGTGGGGCTGCCCCTTCGTGCTCTACTGGGAACTCTACGACAACGAAGGCACCACTGATAAACCCGGCGGCTTCTGGATGATCAACGAAAAGAACGAGAAACAGCCCGTCTGGCATACGCACCAGCGCTACTTCGAGTGGGCCAGGAAACACATTGCGGACTTGAAGCATCGCACCGGCAAGCACCCCACCGATCCCGAGTTCCGCACCGCCGTGCTGGAATATCTCAAGCGATAGCCCACTTCGATTCATGCACCTCCGCCCGACTATGAAACCCACCCTCACGCTCCTCACCGCGCTACTACTCGCGCCGCTCGCGCTACACGCCCTCGACTATCCACACATCACCGCCGAACCGCAAACGATTGGCTGGCCACTCACGGCAGAAGAACGTGCCTATGTCATCGATAAGCCCGAGCATGACCGTCGCCCCGGTCGCGAGTCAAACAAGCATCTACCGCAGCTTTGGCCACAAGTGCCGAGTGCAGGTCATTTCGGCGGCGATGCTTGGCTCAAGCTGCATGAGGCGCATGTTAAGACCGTGCAGGCGAATCAAGGTCCGCTCGATGTTCTGCTCGTCGGCGACAGCATCACCATCCAGTGGGGCGACTCCTGGAAGAAGCACTTCCCCGACCTCAAATCCGTGAACATAGGCATCGGTGGCGACAAGACGCAGAATGTGCTCTGGCGTCTTGATCACGGCGGCGTCGAAGGGCTTCAGCCGAAGGCCATCGTGCTCATGATCGGCAACAACAACATGTTCTTCACGCCCGAGACCGGCGTCGAAGCCGTCGCGAAAGGCGTCGAGATGTGCGTGAAGAATCTGCGCGAGAAGTTCCCCGCCGCCGCGATCATCGTGGCGAAGATTTTGCCTGCTCACGCTCCTGGCGCTCGCTTCTACGAGGACATCAAGAAGACGAATACCGCGCTCGATCCACTGAAGCTCGATGGCGATCCAAAGGTGAAGGTTCTCGATCTTAGGCCGGATTTCACGAACGCCGACGGCACGATCAAGAAGGACCTCTTCACACCGGACAACATCCACCTCTCACCCGCCGGTTATGCGGTGTATGCGGCACGACTAAAGCCCCACCTTGGCGCACAGAAGAAATCGGCATTCGTCACACCCAAACACCTGCTCCTGAACTACGTCACCAGCGTTGATCAGCCCAAGCAGGCGGAAGAACTCATGAGTTATGTCCGCGACACCTTTGGCGAGGCGAATCGAGCCTCCGCGTTGAAAGTGGGACTGGCGATTCTTTATGTGCCGAAGGATCGCGTGGCCGATCATGCCGCCAGACTCAAGGCAGACCTCGCGCTGGCTCAAAGCATGAACGTGCCGGTGCTCATCCAAGCGGATACGGAAAACTGGCTGCCCGAGTCGTTGCTCAACTGGCATGATCCGAAAAAGCCCGGCTTTGATCCGGCCAAGGTGGCCGACGTGGAATGGTATGGCTGGACGCCGGACACCGCTGTGAAGCTCTGCTGGCGCAACTGGGGCACGACCGTCCGGGTGGGGCCGCATCCGAATCTGCTTAGTCCGCGATTTCAGGCTTGGGAAAAGCGCATCTATGAGGCCATGGCACCGGTGGTGGTCGAGTGGCTCAAATCGCTGCCGCCCGAGCAGGAAAGCTTGTTCGTCGGCTGGAAATGTGGCTGGGAGACCACGCCGAACAGCCAGTATGCCTATTTCAAAGACGGCAACAGCTACTACGACCGCACGGATGACCCCAAGTGGGACAACGCCAACAAGCAATACATCGGCTACAACGCCGCGAAGACCGCAGGCCTCCAGACCAGCGGCGTGCTGGACTATGAGAATAGCTACGATGTCTTCATGAAGATCATCGGCTCACATTTGTCCTTCCTCGCGAAAACGGCACGGTCACTTGGACTGCCACGTGAGAAGCTCTTCGCGCATACCATCGCGCAGGGGGTGGACCGCTACAACATGGACTCCCAGTTCAACGCCGACAGCAATCCCTCACCCTCGTTCTACGGGAAACCCACGACCTCGTTGCGCGACAACCCCAGCTTCATGCGCTGCCTGGTAAAGGCCCGCACCGACCTCGGCGCAACGGGTTACGGCATCGGCGAGTTCCGTTTCGGCGCGAAGGACCACGCCACCTGGCATCGCTGGTTCACCGAGCACTTCGCCAACGATTCAGACTGCCTCTTTGCCGCGCTCTACAACTACGACACGATGAAAGGCCAGCCGGAGATCGAAAAGGCGATGCTTGATGCGATGGTCAAGTTTTCTGTCATCAACGTGGTGAAGCAATGAAGTCCAGCCATAGGTTCTGCATGAAACACACCCTCACATTCCTTACAGCCCTGCTGCTCGCGCCGGTCGCCACGCTGCACGCCGCTGAACCCATCCGCGTGCTCGTGTGGGATGAGCAGCAGCCGCAGCAGAAGGAGGCGTATGGCGAGAAATTCCTCGGCGAGACCATCGCGGCGCATTTGGAAAAGCAGCCCGGCCTTTTCGTGAAGACCGCGCATCTCGATGAAGCCGAACAAGGTCTGAGTGATGCGACGCTTGATGCCACGGACGTGCTCGTCTTTTGGTGCCATCGCCGCGTGAAGGATCAGGACGACGCGCGCATGGAAGCCGTGGTGAAGCGCGTGATGGAGGGCAAGCTCTCACTCATCGCGCTGCACTCGGCGCATTGGGCGAAGCCCTTCGTCCGTCTCATGCAGGAGCGGGCGAAGGCCGATGCAATCAAGGCTTTGCCCGAAACTGAGCGTGCCTCGGCGAAGTGGGAGTTTGTGAACGACCAGCCTTATTACAAAGGCATCGGTCGCGCAGCCCGCATCACGCCGTTCATCGAAAAGGGGGAAGGCGACACTTGGAAGCTCACGCTGCCAGCGTGCGTGTTTCCCGTGTATCGCGCCGATGGAGCGCCGGGCCACATGACCACGGTGCTACCGCAGCATCCCATCGCCGCCGGTTTGCCAGCGCAGTGGGACATCCCGCAGACGGAGATGTATGGCGAACCCTTCCATGTTCCTAAGCCGGACGAGGTCGTGTTCGAGGAGAAGTGGGACAAAGGGGAGCACTTCCGCAGCGGCTGCGTGTGGCAGGTGGGCAAGGGCCGCGTCTTCTACTTCCGCCCTGGCCACGAGACTTATCCCATCTTCAAGCAAGCCGAGCCGCTGCGCGTGGTGGAAAACGCGGTGCGGTGGATGGCGAAGAAAATATCCACTCCATGAAACACACGATCACCCTTCTTGCTTTCCTCATCGCATGCTTCTCGGAACTCCAGGCGGAGGCGACCCGCTATGCACCGACTTGGGCTAGCATCGCTCCGAAGCGTGTCGTCAAGCACTCGAACACGCGGAATGACACACTCGCTAATGCCGTGGCCGCCTTGCAGCCGGGCGACCAGCTGGTCATCGCCGCAGGGACTTACAGCGTGGAGCGCACATGGCACGTTGAGGTCAGCGGCACAGCCGAGGCACCGATCTGGATTGTGGCGGAGGAGGGTGCCCGGGTGGTTCTCACTCGCCCGGACGCCAAGCAGAACGTGGTCAACATCGGCCAGAAGTCGCCGGTGCATCATCTTTGCCTGCGTGGTTTGGAAATCACCGGTGGCAGTCATGGATTGCGTCTCGGGCATTGCAGCGAAGTGTGGATTGACCAATGCCACATCCATCACACGGACTCGGTCTGCCTGACTGCGAACAGCGCAAACACGAGCCGCCTTTTCCTTACGCGCAATCACCTCCATCACGGCGGCGGCCACGGTGAGGGCATGTATCTCGGCGCGAATCACGGTCAGTTCATCATGAGTGAGAGCGTGATCGCGCTGAACCACGTCCATGATTGCAAAGGCGAGCAAGGCGATGGCATCGAAGTGAAGCAAGGCTCATGGGGCAATCTCATCGCGGAGAATGACATCCACGACACGCAGTATCCCTGCATCACCGTGTATGGCACCGCCGGGAAGCCGGTGAACATCATCGAGCGCAATCTCTGCCGTCGCAGCGACGACAGCGCCATGCAGGTGCAGGGCGAGGCCATCGTGCGCAACAATGTTCTCATCGGCGGCAAGGGCTCCGGTTTCGCCAGCCTGGATCACCAGGGCAAGTCGCTGAACCTGCAAGTCATCCACAACACCATCATCAACACCGGTGATGCCTTCAAAGGCAGCTCATGGAATGCCCGTGAGGGCATGATCCTCGCCAACAACGTCCTCTACTCGCGCGACAAGAGCGCGATGAACTTCCCAAAAGGAAGAGAAGGTGCGACCATCGTGGGCAACATCGTCCTCGGCGATGCTCCAAAGCAAGGCACCACACGCGGACGCGGCTTGGAGGACTTCGTCAGCCTGAGCTGGGATGGCGAGAAACACGATGCCACGCCAACTGCCGGAGCTCCCTTTAACCACGCGGAATCGAAATATCTCCTCGACACCGAGTTCAAAGGAGCCAAGCGAGTAGGCCCTGTGAGCGGGGCTGTGGCGCGGTAGGGTCGTTCACGCTACTGAAGAAGAGTCAGTCTCTGTCCCCGGAGCCGATGGCAGCTACAACCAGAGTCAGATGCAGAACGTGCTCGATAAGATGGATGAGCTAATCTATGCACTGCGGCGTTGAAGATTGCCTGAGAGACTGCTTGAGTACGGTTGAATCAGTATCCGTGGGCTTCACGGCTTAACCCTTCCTTTACAAAAAGGCAGGCTCCCCATCATCAGTTCTTAACATACTCCGACGATGAATGAGGATGACCCGCTTCCTTATTTTCCTGTTAAGCAACTGCATGGTGTTACCGTGGGTCAGCGCCCATTCCTGGAAGGCGGGCGATTCACCGGTCTTTGATGAAGCGTTGCGAGCGCACATCCTGGAAGAATGGCAGCAAAAGCACGCGGGGAAGATCAAGCCTGTGCGTGTGGCCTCCTCCACTTCCGTGCTCAACATCGCAGCAGCAGCCATGGCCAATGCCAAAGATGCGCCGCCACAGTCGCTGCCTTTTCAAGCGTTCCCGAAGCTGGAGATCAAGTGGGACCCGGACTTCCTTTTCATCGGGTCGAACGGCCTGCCGGATCATCTCATGATGGTAGGCATCACGGCCTGGCAACAGCAGGTGCCGCTGCCTCAGGCTTACTTCGGCAGCAATGCCTGGCGTGTGCCTTTGCATCCGGTGCCTGCCAAAGAACCGGTCTCGATCAAAGGCCGCTTTCTGCGCGGGGCCATTGCCCTGGCCGTGAACGGCATTCCCATCTTCAATCCGCAAAACAACCGTGGCGAGGTTTCGCAGGAGATTGGGGAGCTGGATCAATGGGGCGGTCATTGCGGCCGGGCCGATGATTACCACTACCATGCGGCACCCCTGCATTTGCAGGCAGTCGTGGGCAAAGGAATGCCCATCGCCTATGCACTGGATGGCTACCCGATCTACGCCCTGACGGAGCCCGATGGTTCACCGCTCGGAAAGCTCGATGAGTTCAATGGCCATGAGACCGAAAAACTCGGTTACCATTATCATGCCTCGACGAAGTATCCGTATGTGAACGGCGGCTTTCATGGGGAGGTGGTGGAGGTCGAAGGCCAGGTGGACCCGCAGCCCCGCGCACAACCGGTGCGTCCCGATACTCCGCCTTTACGCGGTGCGGAGATCACCGGCTTTGAGAGCGTAGGCAGCCGTGGCTACAAACTCACCTATAAAGTCGATGGCCGTGAACGCAGCGTATCCTACAGCATCAACGCCGACGGCACCTACCCCTTTGAGTATGACAACGGCAGCGAGGGCATCACCAAGGAAGTCTATACGGTCCGCCAGGGTGGTGGCGGTAAAGGTGAACCCAAGGGCAAGGGTAAGGGTAAGGGTAAAGGCGGGCCACGAAAAGAGATGAGTGACGGTGAAGCCCAGGATCCTCAGCCACCCAAAGATGCCGCAGTGCGGTCAAACGCAGGCCAAGTACTGGATGCGAATGGTGATGGCATCATCACGGCACAGGAGTTTGCCGATTTTGCCAAGCGCGACTTCACGGCGGGCAAAACCGGGGGCTCACTGGCGGATGCGATGTCAAAGGCGCGGTCGGAGTTCACAGCTCTGGATCGCAATCAAGATGGTCGGCTTTCCGCCGATGAACTTTCCGCGAAGAGCGCGGCAACACCTGCGAAAACCCCGACCACTGGAGGCTTTGTTTTGACCAGTCCCGAAGTAGCCGACGGCGGCCATCTGCCTGTGGACTACACGGGCGATGGCAATGGTGCGACCCTGCCCCTGGAGTGGGCGGGTGCTCCGGCAGGCACTAAGAGCTATGCGCTGATCATGGACCACCTGGCCCCTGGCAATGAGATCAAAAGCTACTGGACCCTGTGGGGCATCCCCGCAAGGACGACCCGCCTGCCGAAGAATGTCAAAGGCGTGGGCCAGGTGGGCGTCGGCTTCAGAGGCGAGGTCGGTTATGAGCCGCCCCATTCCAAAGGGCCCGGAGCCAAGACCTATGTGCTGCATATGTATGCGCTTTCCGGCGAGCCTAGGATCAGCGGCCCGGCCAGCCAGGTGAACCGGGAGGTGTTGCTCGCCGCGATGGAGGGCCAGATCCTCGCGAAGGCCGACCTGAGTGTGGTTTACTCACGCGGTGGCGACCAAGCCTCGTCCTCGCCAAAGGAAGCCTCTCCACAATCCGCAGGTCAGCCCGTTAAACCACGCGCCGAGGGCGGCAAAGGCAAAGGACAGGGTACAGGAGGCCCCGGCCAAAGCGGTCTCATCAAACCTAGCATCACAGACACGATGAAGCTCAATATTTATGCGGACAATTGGTTCATGCTCTATGTCAATGGCCGCCTTGTCGCTGTGGACCCGATCCAGTTCACACCGCACAACGTCGTCAGCGTGGACTTTCTGCCGGAGTATCCGATGACGCTCGCCGTGCTGGCCAAAGACAACGCCGATCCGAAAACCGGGATGGAATACGGCACGAACATCGGCGATGGCGGTTTCATCCTGAAGTTCGCCGACGGCACCGTGACCAATGCCACCTGGAAGGCCCAAAGCTTCTTCCACGGTCCGCTCAATGCCGACACGCAAAATCCCCAGGTCAAAACGGAACCGCTTCCCGAAAACTGGTGGGCGGTGGACTTCGATGACAGCGCCTGGCCTAACGCCAAGGAATACAGCCTGGAGGAGGTCGATCCCAAACAACCTTACTTTGAAAATGACTTTGAAGGTGCCCGGTTTATCTGGACGAACAGTCTGGCCCTCGACAACACCGTCATCTTCCGCACCAGGATCGAGAAACCCGATTGGAAACCACGCTGGAACACCAAGCCGGATCTGGATGTCACAGGGGTGCCGTTACGCTGATTTCGATCTTACCTTAAACCACCTCCTCTCTTGAGATTTCCTCTTTTTACAACCGTTCTTTTTTGTATCGCAGCCCAGGCTGCGGCCAAAGCGCCTAACATTCTTTTCATCCTGGCCGATGACCAGGCCTGGAACGGCACCTCAGTGCCCATGATCCCAGGAGATGATTCCAGCCGCAGCCGGACCTTCAAGACACCGAACCTGGACCGTCTGGCCGCCCAGGGCATGACCTTTTCACAGGCCTATGCCGCCCACTGCAAATGCGAGTGCTCGCGGGCTTCCATCCAGATGGGACGCACGACCACCACCTTGAATGCGCCGGACAAGACTTCACGCAACTGGAATGCGCCCGTGAGCGATTCGCTGGTCAACACACTGAAGCGAGCGAACCCGGCCTACCGGGCGGCGCATCTGGGAAAATGGCAGTGGTTTCACACCCCGGAGTCCATGGGTTATGATGTCAGCGACGGCATCGCCACGAATGAAGATGGCAACGCCTCTGATCCAGAAGACCCCAAGCTCTCCTTCAGCCTGACCCGCCGGGCAAATGCCTTCATGCAGACTCAGGTCAAAGAAGGGCATCCTTTTTTCATCCAGCTCTCTTATTACGCTGTACATCCGGAGGCACAGGCGCTGGCTGCGACGGTGAAAAAATATGCAGGCACGGGTAGCGGTGGCGGGAGGGGTGACCGGGCGGTGATGGCGGCCATGACGGAAGACCTCGATACCTGTGTCGGGAGCCTCCTGAAAAAGCTCGATGAACTGGGCATCGCCGACAACACGCTGGTCATCTACATGTCTGACAATGGCGGACGCACAGGCGTGCTGAATGGCGGCAAGGGCGACCTCGGCGAGGGCGGCCTGCGCGTGCCCTTGATCGTTCGTGGCCCTGGCATCCGAGGCGGCGGTCACAGTGCGGAGCCGGTCATCAGCTATGATCTCACAGCGACGGTGCTGGACTTTGCGGCTCCCGGTTTCCCTCTGCCAAAGGGGGGTGAAGGCGGAAGCTGGAAACCGCTTTTGCTCAATGGCGGCAAGGGCCGAGTGCAGCGCCCCATCGACCGTTTTGTCTGGCATCAGGCCGTGGAGGTGGAGCACCCGCAGTCCGCGATTCGCAAGGGGGATTTCAAGCTACTCTATTTCTGGGACAGCCGGGAAGGCCTGCTCTTTGATCTCAAGAAGGACCTGGGCGAAACGCGTGACGCCTCCCGAGACCATCCTGAAGTCGCCGCCCGGATGACTGAGGCGTTGAAGCAGCACATCCAGGTGGGTTTGGGCCAACAGGCTTTTGCCGCACTCGAAAGGGGCGAGTTCAGCGAGAACCGGAAAGGACCTCCGAGGAAGTCCAAGAAGTAGCAGTGTGCTCGCGAGGTATTGACGACACCCCCGAATCTCCCGATAGCTGCGGCTCACATGTCGAAGCCAATCATCGCCGTCACCATGGGCGACCCTGCGGGGGTCGGCCCTGAAATCTGTCTGCAACTGCTGGCCAACGCAGCGGTCTGCGAGATCGCCACGCCAGTGATCTTTGGGGATGCACGCCTGCTGGCCCGCTGCGCGCGTCAGACGGGGCTGCCTGCGCCGAAGCGCATTCTGTCCGAGATCGAGTGGAGTGAAAAATGTACCTCCCTGGATGAGCCTGCCGTGCTGGATCTGTTCGGGTTTGATGCCACGGACTTCACTCCCGGAGTGGTGAGCGCGAAAACAGGTTCGGCGGCTTTCCGTTACATTGAAAAAAGCATCGAGGCAGCGCTTGTAGGACAGGTCGCGGCTGTAGCCACGGCTCCGATCAACAAAGAGGCGCTGCGGGCTGCCGGCATCCTGTATCCGGGGCACACGGAGATGTTTGCCGACAAGATGAGCGCGGACCGCTCCTGCATGGCCTTCTTCTCCGATGAGATGATTTGCAGCCTGGTGACGGTGCATATCGGCTATCAGGATGTGGTGCCTGCGCTGAGTTCTGAACGCATTTTGGAAGTGATCGAGCTCACGTCTGAAGCCGTCACGCGTCATCTGGGGCGAAAGCCGAGGCTCGCCGTGTGCGGACTGAATCCTCATGCGGGTGAGCATGGCCTGTTCGGCCAGGGCGAGGAGGAAAAGATCATCGAACCCGCCATCGCAGCGGCCCGGGCGAAGGGCATGACCATCGAGGGACCGCTGCCACCGGACACGGCTTTCATTGCCTCAAAGCGCAAAACAGTGGATGCCTACATCTGCATGTATCACGATCAGGCCCTAATCCCGCTGAAGGCCCTGGCTTTCGATTCAGCCGTGAATACCACCCTCGGCCTGCCGCTGCCGCGCACGAGTGTCGATCACGGCACGGCCTGCGACATTGCGTGGCAAGGGAAAGCCAATGGGCGCAGTTTGGTGGAGGCGGTGCTTTTGGCGGCGAAGCTGGTGGGGTGACCGAACTTGGAAGTTCGCTCTACATCAGCGCACGACCGTCTGGGCATGCACGGCTTCGCAAATCAGGCGCAGAGAGCTTTCCAGGTTGCCATCGGCGGTCTTGAAGGAATCCGCATCAATGGTTAGGGGCGCGCCGAGCACCACCAGCGGCGCGCCGTATTGTGGGCATTGAATGGCTTGTTCCAGGCTGAGTCCGCCCACGGCCTGCACGGGGACTTTCACCGCGTTCACCACTTCACGGAGCTGGTCCATCGGACTGGGCATGCGATGTCCGGCGGCGGCGATGCCCCGGCGTTCATCGTAGCCGATGTGATGGATGACGTAGTCACAGCCGAGGTCTTCCAGGAACTTCGCGCCTTCGATCATATCGGGACAGACCATGTTGTCCCCCATGACCTTGCAGCCAAAATCCGCCCCGGCTTTGACCACGCACTTGATCGTCTCAGCATGAGCCCGTGCCATCACCACGACATGAGTTGCCCCGGCCTTGGCCATCATTTCGGCCTCCAGATAGCCGCCGTCCATGGTTTTCAGATCGGCCACGATGGGCGTGTTTGGGAAGGCTTTTCTCAAAGCGCGCACCCCATGCAGACCCTCGGCCAGGATGAGCGGTGTGCCTGCCTCCAGCCAGTCTACCCCGGCGCGCATCGCCAGGGCGGCGGTTTCGAGGGCTTCGTCAATGTTGGTGAGGTCGAGAGAAATCTGGACGATGGGTTTCATGGCGGTGGCTGGACGATTGCAGATTTACACAAACCTGCGCATCATCGTCACGACAAAGATGATGTTAAATGCGACACTCCTCAAACCGCGTCCTTTGCGGCAACGTTCAGCCGCCGAGATCAAACGCTGGCAGCAGGAACGGCATCGTTGGTTAGGGACTCTGGCACCGGGTTCGCTTTTCCATCCGCTGTTCGATCACATTCCCGGCGTGTATTTCTTTGCCAAGAACCGGGAAGGCCATCTGATGTTTGCCAGCGAGGGGTTGCGCCAGCGTTACTCCATGCAGGACGAGTCGGAGATCCTCGGCATGACCGACTTTGATCTGAACCCGGGCAGCATGGCGCAGGCTTATGTGGATGACGACAACCAGCTTCTCCAGGGAAAGGCCCCCTCCATCGAGCGGATCGAACTCTGGTGGGACCGCCAGGGCATGCCGGACTGGTTTCTGGTGACGAAGCTGCCCGTTCATGATCAGTGTGGAAAAATCCAGGGCGTCATGGGCCTGCTCCGGCGCCCCGATGAAGCCGAGCGCCGCCTGCCCGTTTTTCAGACCGTGGCCCAGGCGGTGGAAATCATCCGCCGCGACTTTGCGAAACCTCTGCTGGTGGAGGAAATCGCCGTCTCGTGCGGACAGTCGTTGCGCCAGTTGCAGCGGCGGTTTCAGACCGCTTTCGGGATCTCGCCACAGGAGTTCCTGCTGAAGACACGGGTGCTCGCCGCCGCACGTTTGCTGGAGAGCACGGCTTTCTCGGTTTCCGAGATCGCAGAGCAATGTGGTTTTGCCGACCAGAGCGCCTTTACCCAGCATTTCAGAAAACGGACTGGCCTGACCCCCACGGGTTATCGTCAAAAAAAGAAAAGCCTTTCTGCCTAATCGCTCCTCACTTCGGCGTGCGCGGTCGGAAAGGTGGCTTGCCCCCCGAAGCCTTCGGCTGCTTTTGATCCAAAAGCGAAGCCGAAGGCAATTCGAGGTGATCCGCAGCATCAAGCAAAGCCGTGGCCTCCCTTGGATTGCTGAGTTTCCCTGCCGCTTCCCGAAGCAGTGGAGATGCGGCTCCATCCCCGAGGACCAACATTGCATTCAGGGCTGCCTGACGAATCTCCGGATCGGCATTGACAAGGTACGGCTGAATCTTGGGTAGTTCAGCGGCATCATAAGTGGTCGCCAGATCATCCAAGAGAGTCAAGATAGACTCTCGATTTGCTGGGCGGCTACTCTCGGCCCCACCCACTTCCACCATCGTCCTCTTTTCCACAGATTTTAAATTCTCCGCGGCTGGCTTATGAGCCGGAGTAGGCTTCCCACCACTGTCATCACTCAAGCTTTGATTCTGTCCGCCTGCGCGAAATGAAAACCAAATCACCAACACCGTTAAAGTGCCGAGGATAGCCCACAGCCAGTGAATTTTTTTGCTCATTGGATCTACAGTTCGAAGTTACAGAAAACAAAACACTTTCGGACCGGAGACCCGAAAGTGTTTTGGCAGTTTTCATTCTTCCATCATGCCTTCAAGATGTCATACAGACAATTTTGGGCACGACATCAGAATCTCAAAATTGAGATAACTTAGAATATTTCCAAGTCCGGATAGGCATAAATGTCTTCGACAACTTTTCCAGCGGCGAAGCTAATGCTACCTTCGACAACCGAACGATCTTGGTAAATATCATCAAGGACTGGTCCCTCCCCTGAAATACCGGAGATTTTACCAGCTTTGGCTATGTAAGTTGGAATTTTGGACACCCCAACTCCAACCATTTTATCCCCCAGATTCGCGATTCCCTCTAGCAGGGCAAAACCCGTGAAATTACCTGGATAACTTTCGGGTATGCCATTGAAATCAATGATCATACCAAGAGATTCTCTCCAGGAAAGATCTGCAGCATAAGAACCTGTAAAAAAGGTATTCTCGGGGTCTTCATAAAATTCTTTGGTGATTTTCTTGGCCGTTCCTTTTTCTGCATAATCATCCCCAGTTGGGAAGAGTGCGATGTAATTGGTCAGGTCAATGATGTCGCCTTCCGTCTTGTGAATTGCATAGAGTCTGCTCTCGCCGACCGTCAACATGTCATCATCCCCGTCTCCTAAAGTGGCGTGTACTGACTGGATGGACCATCCGGCAATATAGGGTTCCTCTCCATATGTAGGCAGGCGACCAGCATTGACCAAATCCGTCAGCAATTCTTTGTTGCCATACTTCTTCGTGACCATTTTGCTCGCATACTCAAAGGTGCTCGTTGAGATTTGCTTCTTCGTATCATCGATCTCCCAATCATCACTGTAAGTTAAGCCACTTCCCTCTCCTTTGACGGGTTTGCCAAGCGCGTCTCTGATGGCAAGACCGGGCGCAGAATACGTGAAGGTAAGACTGAAAGTGACGCTGCTGGAGGAACCTGGAAATTGAGAAAATACCAGGGTAGGAGCGCTCAACCAAATGGCACAGGTAGTGATGAATGAACGAAGTTTCATAGACGAAGATAAAGGTCTCAAATTTGTTCGATAAGGAAGTATCTCCATTTTGTCAAGCCGACGAACTTGCTTTAATCCAATCCACATTCTTGCATGTAAAATATGATTAATACCAGCAGGCCCAAATCTTTCGGCCAGACACTTGTGCGACAATCCTCTGCGGCACTTTTGAATGTGTCATGAAGCCCAAGTCAGCCACCGAACTTCATCACCGGATTGCGAAAGCCTCAATGATTCATTGCTACCGCGAGCGCTAAAGGAAGCCAACCGAGGAGAGATTTTTCCCCTTGCCGCAGGCCCTCCCCTGCGAATCATCACCATTCCCACACCATGAGCAAAGCCCCCATCACAGTCGCAGTCACCGGAGCCGCCGGTCAGATTGGTTATTCCCTTCTTTTTCGCATCGCGTCCGGTGCTCTTTTCGGTCCAGACCAGCCAGTGAATCTTCGCTTGATCGAGATCGAACCCGCCCTGGGTGCTCTCGGTGGCGTCTGCATGGAGCTCGATGACTGCGCCTTTCCCCTGCTCAACAGCATCACACCGACCGCTGATCTGGACGAAGGTTTCAAGGGCGTGAACTGGGGCATCCTGGTCGGTTCCGTGCCGCGCAAGGCGGGTATGGAGCGCAAAGACTTGCTCAACATCAATGGCAAGATCTTCACCGGCCAGGGCAAGGCCATCGAGAAAAACGCCGCCAGCGATGTGCGTGTCCTGGTGGTGGGCAATCCCTGCAATACGAACTGCCTGATCGCCATGAACAACGCCAAGGGCGTGCCTGCGGATCGCTGGTTCGCCATGACCCGCCTGGACGAAAACCGCGCCAAGAGCCAGCTCGCCGCCAAGGCCGGGGTGCATAACACTGCCGTGTCCAACCTGGCCATCTGGGGCAACCACAGCGCCACCCAGCATCCCGACTTTTACAACGCCAAGATCGACGGCAAACCCGCCACCGACGTGATCAGCGATCACGACTGGCTGAAGGGTGACTTCATCAGCACCGTCCAGCAGCGCGGTGCCGCCATCATCAAGGCCCGTGGCCTGTCCTCCGCCGCCTCCGCCGCCAATGCCGCCTGCGACACCGTTTACAGCCTGACCCGCCCAACTCCTGCCGGTGACTGGACCAGCGTGGCCGTGTGCAGCGATGGCAGCTACGGCATCGAAAAAGGCCTCATGTTCTCCTTCCCGATCCGCACGGACGGCAGCAAGTGGGAAATCGTCCAGGGTGTACCGGTCAATGAATTCAGCCAGGCCAAGATCAAGGCCACCGAAGACGAGCTTAAGGAAGAGCGCGCCGCTGTGACGGAACTGGGCCTGATCTAAGCCGCCATTCCTTCCGCCTGAGTTTGCGTGGCATCGGTTTCTCCGTTATCGGGGCCGATGCCACGCTTTTTTATTCCCCTGTTCCTCGCGGTCATCACCGGTGCCAGCGCCCTGGACCTGCGGCTGCCCACGGACAATGGCGCGCTGCTCGTCGGGGACGGCCCGGGTTACTTTCAGTTTGTGGACCGCGATTTCGAAGGGACCAAGTCCACCCCTTGGGAAGGCGGCCAGTTTGGATTTGTCCGGGATGCGCGCCGGATCGGGCAGCGCATCGCCTTCGCCCGCTTTCATGAGGGCATGGACGTCAAGCCCACCCAGCGGGACGCCAAGGGCAATCCCTTGGATGACATCCACCCCATCCTGCCCGGCACCGTGGTCTATGTCACGGCGACCGCAGGCCAGAGCAATTACGGCCGCTACATCGTCGTGCAGCATGACCTGCCAGAGGGGACCTTTTACTCCCTTTATGCCCACCTCGCCTCCGCCAATGTCACGGCCGGTGAAAAGGTGACCCACACCAGCGTGCTCGGGCGCATGGGTTACACGGGCAGCGGCATCGATCAGCGCCGGGCGCATCTGCATGTCGAGTTGAATCTTTTGTTAAACCCGGAGTTTGAAGCCTGGCACGCCACGCATTTCCGCACGCCCAATCACCACGGCCTCTTCAACGGCATGAACCTCCTGGGGCTGGATCTCCAGGCGCTGTATCAGGCTCATCAAAAGAACCCCGCGATCACGCTTTCCAGCTTCATCCGCAGCAGCGAGGCCTGGTTTGAACTGACCGTTCCCGCCACCGCGAAGATGGACTTTGCACGACGTTATCCTTGGTTACGCGATGTCCCTTCCAGTCCGGCCAGTGCCTGGAAAATCCGCTGCACCCGCTGGGGTCTGCCTGTCAGCGTCCAGGCCGCAGCCTCTCCCGTTTCCAAGCCGGTGGTTACTTGGGTGAAGGACGATCCCATCCCGCATTACTACAACACCCGCGGGCTGGTCAGCAACAGCGGGCAGATCACCGTCAGCGGTCTTCAGTTTGTCCAACTCCTGATTGGTCTTTAGCCTCCTGCGCTGATCACTTGCACGCTCTCGCCGCCCCGGCATGGTGTGCGGATGATCAGCATTCTTGAGGCCTCTGAGGGCGCTCCTGGCGGCCCCACGCTCGCGGAGAGGATGCATCATGCCTTTTCCACAGAGGGTAAGCTCGCCCAGTCCCCTCAGTTTGAATATCGCCCGCAGCAGCAGCACATGGCGCAGCTCGTCGCCGGGGCCTTGGAAAAAAACCGCGCGCTCGTTGTTGAGGCGGCAACGGGGGTCGGCAAGTCCCTGGCCTATCTTGTCCCCGCCGTCGAATTCGCCCTCCAGCAGGGGCGCAAAGCCATCATCTGCACGCACACGATCAACCTTCAGGAGCAGCTCATCCACAAGGACATCCCGATCGTCAAAAAGATCGTCGGTCCCTTTCATGCCGAGCTGCTCAAAGGCCGCAGCAACTACCTCTGCCCCACCCGGCTGAAAAACGCCTACTCCCACAGTGGCGATCTCTTCAGCAGCAGCGAGACCGCCGAGTTGCAACTCATCGAGGACTTCTTTCGCGAGAACCCCACCGCCACCCTCAGCGAGATGGACTTCACCCCCGGTGCCCGCGTCTGGTCCCTCGTCTGCAGCGAGGCCCATGCCTGCACCCCGCGCCGCTGCCCCCCCGGCAGCGGCTGCGTCTATCAGGACGTCCGCCGCCGCATGGCCGAGGCCGATGTCCTCGTCCTCAATCACACCCTCTTCTTCACCCTCCTCGCCTCTGCCGAGGAGGCCCCGCTGACCGACGACACCAACTTCATCTTCCCCCGCGACTTCGTCATCCTGGACGAAGCCCACACCATCGAAAACATCGCCGCCAAAGCCTTCGGCATCCATGTCAGCGAATCCAACATCCGCTTTGAATTAGGCCGCCTCTTCAATCCCAAGACCCGCAAAGGCTTTTTCCAATCCCTCGGCGAACAAGACGGCACCCGCGAAGTCTCCCAATGCCTCGGCATGGTGGAAAGCTTCTTCCGCACCGCCGAAAACGCCTGCCATTTCAGCGGCCCCTACGGCAAAGAATTCCGCGTGCGCGAGCCCGGACTCCTGGAGGACACCCTCTCCCTGCCCCTGCAACGCGTCGCCCGCATCGCCCAAAAAGCCGGCGACGCCGCCAAAAGCGAAGGCCAAAAGCTCGAGATCCTCGACATCGCCAAACGCCTCGGCGCACTCCGCATCGCCGTCAGCGCCTTCCTGGATCAAAGCGAAGAAGGCCACGTCTATTGGGCCGAACGCAGCAGCGGGGACAACCGCATCGTCTCCTTTCACAGCGCCCCCATCAATGTCGCGCCCAAGCTCGAAAGCATCTTCTTCACCGGCACCAAAGCCTGCGTCTTCACCAGCGCCACCCTCAGCGTCGGCGATGACGTCAAGCTCAACTACTTCCGCAAACGCGTCGGCGCCTTCAAAGCCCAGGCCGCCACCATCGAAAGCCCCTTCGACTTCAAAAAGCAGATGAAGCTTTACCTGGTCAAGCGCATGCCCGAGCCCGGCCGCCCCGAATACCCCGAGGCCATGCAGGAGCAAATCCAGCACTTCCTCGGCCTCTCCAAAGGTCGCGCCTTCGTCCTCTTCACCAGCTACAACCAAATGACCACCCTGGCCGACCGCATCGAGGACTTCTGCCTCGATCACGGCTGGCGACTCCTCGTCCAGGGGCGCGGCATGCCCCGGCACCAGATGCTGCACGAATTCAAAAAAGACGTCCACAGCATCCTCTTCGGCACCGACAGCTTTTGGACCGGCGTGGACGTCCCCGGGGAGGCCCTCAGCAACGTCATCATCACCCGCCTCCCCTTCGCCGTCCCGGACCATCCCGTCACCGCCTCCCGGCTCGAGCACCTGGAGGAACAAGGCCTCAACAGCTTCAGCGAATACAGCGTGCCCGAGGCCATCCTCAAGCTACGCCAAGGCGTCGGCAGACTCATCCGCACCCAGCAAGACCGGGGCATGGTCGTCATCCTGGACAACCGCATCCTCACCAAACCCTACGGCCGCGCCTTCCTCGCCAGCCTCCCGGATTGCCCCACGGAGATCGTCGGGTAAAGCACCGCCCGGAGGGGAAACACCGCCTCCTCACGTCACCACCGGGCGCGTCACATACACCGGGGCACTGCCGCGTTCCCGGCCTGTGTTCAGGATCACATACACCTTAAAGCCCGCCGTCAGGCCCGGCGTGCCCAGGCTGAAGAGCGTGCTCAGCGCCCGCACACCCCCTGCCGCCACCTTCGTCAGCACCACCTCATCCTCCGCATCATACTCCGCCCCTGGCGACGCGCGCACCTCATACTCCTTCAGGTCCACATCCTCGCTCGCCGCCCAGGTCACATCCGCCAGCGTCGTCGCCGCATTCCATTCCGCCGTCACCGCCACCGCGTCCGGCGTGCGGCCCTCCGCCGGGGTCAGCACCGGCAGGCTGTCGATCAGCGCATTCCCCGGCGGCAGCGTCACCGGCACTTTGAGCCGATACGCCTTCAGCACCGGGTAAACCACATCCTGCAGGTCATTGCGCCGCTCCCGCGCCAGCTTCAGATCCACCTCCGCATCCGACAGCGCCATATACAGGGCAGGCAGCGCCTCCGCCGCCGAGGTGAAGGACGCCAGCGTCGTCCCCCCTTGCAGCACCAGCGGCAGCGTCACCCCCGCCGGCACCGGCGTGATCGCATTCACCTGCGTCCACACCCGCACCACCTGGCGCAGCGTCTGCCGCACCGTCCCCTCACCCGCCCCTGCCGAAAAAGCCGCCGGTAAAGCCCGCTCATAGGGCGTCCCCGCCAGATCACTGCGCACCCGGTTATTAAACTCCACCAGCAGCGCCTGCGTCCCCTCCACCGCCGCATCCAGCAGACCCCGCGCCAGCGCCTTGTCCACCCCCGCATCCGTCACCCCATCCCGCAGCAAATCCAAGTCCTGCACCCAATCGCTCAGGTCATCCCGCACCGTCCCGCCCGGCAACACCATCTCATTGCCCACGCCCAGGAAAGCATTCACCGCATCCCAGTGCAGGACAAACTCACGCATCGTGGGCGGATAACTCGAAGGACCGGAGATAGGCATAATCAAAAGGATCAAGAGTTGAGCCAGCCATCAGCCCTGCCCACACAGGCAAAACCCGGCCAGACCCCGCCAGTCTGAGCAAAAGCAGCGGAAAAATCAAGGGTCAAAAACTTATTTTGATTAACCCAATCCCTCGCTCAAAAACCCTCCTCGCCACCCGACACACCCATCCCCCCATCCCAAGCCCACCCCCCGTCAAACCCCACACCCGCCCCCATCGCCCACCCCCGCAACCCCCAATCCCACTCGTCAAAACCCCCAGCCCGAAGCCCATTCCAGGCGGCCCGAAGACAATTCCAGTGCGCCCGAAGCCTCTTCCAGTTGCTCCGAAGCACGTTCCAGTAGCCCCGAAGCTCAATCCAGTGCGCCCGAAGGCCGTTTCAGCCGCCCCGAAGCCCGTTCCAGTTACTGGAATCTTCCTTTTTCCACCTGGAATGATCCTCCGTTCATCAAGTCACCCCTTCCGTCCCCCTGGACAACATCCCACACCGTCTTTTCCTGATCAACCCTCAGCCGCGCAGCCCCCCAGACGAAGGGGTCCGCACTCTCCGAGCGCGGTTCCCCGAAGCCCCCTTTCGCCCCAGATCCCCCGAAGGAAGGCGCGGCCCCGTCGGTCCAATGCCGAGAGCCGCACATGGAATGTGCGGACCACTCCATCACACGGCCTGCGGACTTGGTCGGCGGATTCACCCCTTGCCGAGGGCGGAGTCTGGAGAGGGCGGGCTAGTTCCCAGGCTGTTTGCCGTCGGCTTCCTCGATTTTTTGCCGGATGCGCCCGCTTGGGTGCGGTGACACGAGGAATTCGGGGTGATTTGGACCCAGCAAATCCAACAATCCCACCTCAGCCCGCTGGGCATGGGCAAGGGCTTCGGGGAGCCGGTTTTGTTGTTCCAGGACATAGGCCAGGCTTAAATGGGCTTTCAAAGCTTCCTTGTTCTGGGCACCGTGGGTCTTTTCCAAGTCGCTGATGAGGCTCCGGTAATGCGCCTCGGCTTCTGGATACCGGCGCTGTGTCATCAGCATGGTGGCGATGTCACTGCGGCTGCGGAACGTGTCCGGGTGACTCGCGCCCAAAAGGCGCTCCTGAATGCCCGACAGGGTGCGGAATTCGGCCTCGGCCTCCGGGTACTTGCTTTGATACATCAGGTTCTCGGCCAGGTCAGACAAGGTTTGGATGGTGTCCGGATGCTCCGCACCCAGGGTGCGCTGCCGGAGGGCCAGGATGGCGCGGTATTCGGGCTCGGCTTCGTCCGCTCGGTTGTAGTTTGCAAGGGCCGAGGCGAGTTCACTACGGGTCCGTAAGGTGTCCGGGTGGCCTGGGTCCAGGGTGCGCTGCTGGATGGCATGGATGGAACGGAACGCTTCGATGGCCTGCTCATGTTTGTGCTGGTCCCACCACATGTGGGCCTGCTCAAGCCGGGTCTCCAAGGTATCGCGGTGCCAGGGGCCGAGCTGCTGCTCTTGACGGCGGATTTTGTCCTGGAGCTGGGCCAGGAGGCGGCGGTTGCTTTCTTTCGAATAGGGATCGGCGACTGCATCCGGCAGGGATGGGGCCTGGGCTGCGGCGACAGGGGCCGGAGCGGGCAAGGAGGGGTGGGCAAACCACCAGCCGAGGCTGCCTGCGCTGACCAGGGCGATGAGGGGCAGCAAGATCGCCACCACACGCCCCTGGTGCGGTCTTTGACCGGTGGCGGAGATGAAGATGACGGGCCGCGGGGTCATAGACTTGCGCCGTTTTTACCCCTGGTCGCGGGGGTTTGAAAGCTTATTTGCCCGCAAGGGGTGGGCTCACTGAAAGAACCGCCCGAGGGGAGCGCGGAGACTCTTCTCCGCTCTCTCCACATGGCGGCGAAGCCGCGTCGATCAAAAGGCGGTCAGGAGTGACTGCGCTCCTCTGCCCGGATTTGCGGACGAGGGCGTCCGCGCTCCGTTCCATCATTCCCACTCGATGCTCGCCGGGGGCTTGGTGCTGATGTCGTAGAGGACGCGGTTGACGCCTTTGACGGAGTTCAGGATCTTGTTAGACGTGTTGCGCAGGACTTCATACGGCAGCTCGACCCAGTCGGCGGTCATGGCGTCTTCGCTGATGACGGCGCGGAGGGAGATGGCCTGTTCGTAGCTGCGTTCGTCGCCTTTGACGCCGACGGTTTTCACGGGGAGGAGGGCGGCGTAGGCCTGCCAGACGTGCTGATACCAGCCGGAGCGGTGGAGCTCGGCGATGAAGATGGCGTCGGCCTGCTGGGTGGAGAGGATGCGCTCTGGGGTGATCTCGCCCGGGATGCGGACGGCGAGACCGGGGCCGGGGAACGGGTGACGCCAGAGGGCGCGGTGCGGGATGCCGAGGCTGGCACCGAGGGCGCGGACTTCGTCTTTGAAAAGCTCGGCGAGGGGCTCGAGGACTTTGCCCTGGGCCTTGAGCTCCATGATGCGGTCCACGCGGTTGTGGTGGGTCTTGATGACGCTGGCCATGGAGCCGGAGGTGGCGCTCTCGATGACGTCCGGGTAGAGGGTTCCCTGGGCGAGGAGCTCGACATCGTCGGCCAGTTTCCAGAATTCCTCGACGAAGAGGGTGCCGATGATGCGGCGTTTTTGCTCGGGATCGGTGATGCCTTTGAGCGCGCCGAGGAAGGTCTCGCTGGCGTCGATCTGCTCGATGGGCACGCCGACTTCTTCAAAGAGGACTTTGACCTCGGCGGCCTCGTTGAGGCGCATGAGGCCGGTGTCGATGAAGATGCAGCGGACTTTGACCCCGGCCCGGGCCAGGAGGACGGCGAGCACGGTGCTGTCCACGCCGCCGGAGACGCCGCAGATGACTTCGCGGGAACCGACCTCGGCTTTGATGCGCTCGATCATCTGGTCTTTGAACTCCAGGATGTCGAACTTGGCCAGGGTGGCACCGCTTTCGGTGAGGAAGTTTTTCAGGATGGCCGTGCCCTCGTGGGAATGCGTGACCTCGGGGTGGAACTGGATGCCCCAGCAGCGGTCGGACCACTTCAGCGCGACCGGGACGGCGTCTTCATTGGTGGCGATGATCTGGGTGGTGGAAGCGAGATTCGCACAGGTGTCGCTGTGGCTCATCCAGACCTGGGATTCGTGAGAGATGCCTTTGAAGAGATCGGCATGCTCCGTGACGACGAGCTTGGCCGGGCCGTATTCGCGGGTGACGCCGGGTTTCACGGTGCCGCCGTGTTTGATGTTCAGGAGCTGCATCCCATAACACACGCCCAGGACGGGAACGCCGAAGGCCATGAGCTTTTCAAAATCCACATCGGGGGCATCGACCTCCGAGGTGCTGCGCGGGCCGCCGGAGAGAATGATGGCACCGGGGTTCTTGAGGTTGGCCAGCTCGGCCGGCGGATACAAGTGGGAGACAAAGCCCAGTTCGCGCACGCGGCGGACGATGAGCTGGGAATACTGGGAGCCGTAATCGAGAACGGCGACTTCGTGGTCGGTCATGGAATAACAAAAAGGAGGTTAGGAGGGCTCGTAGTTCACCGGTTCTTCGGTGATGACGACATCATGCGGGTGGCTTTCCTTGAGACCGCCGGCGGTGATGCGGACGAAGCGGGCCTTGGCACGGAGTTCGTCGAGGTTGTCCGCACCGACATACCCCATGCCGGAGCGGAGGCCGCCCATGAGCTGGAAGACGACATCGGCGAGCGGGCCTTTGAAGGGCACGCGGGCCTCGACGCCTTCTGGGACGAGTTTGCCGGAGCTGTTTTGCCCGTAGCGGTCCCCTGCCCCTTTGCGCATGGCCTTAAGACTGCCCATGCCGCGGTATTCTTTGAAGGTACGCCCCTGCCATTTCACCATGTTACCAGGGCTTTCCGCCGTGCCGGCGAGGAGGGAGCCAAGCATGACGCAATCGGCTCCACCGGCCAAGGCTTTGACGATGTCACCGGAGTAACGGATGCCACCATCGGCGATCACCGTGACGCCGCGCGGGCGGCAGACTTCGGCGACTTCCTGCACCGCAGTGAACTGCGCCATGCCGACGCCGGAGATGATGCGGGTGGTGCAGATGGAACCGGGGCCCACACCCACTTTGATGGCCGAAGCTCCGGCCTCAACCAAATGCAGCGCTCCGTCTTGAGTCACCACATTGCCAGCGACAATCGGGATGCTGCCGCCGATGCGGGCCCGCAGCTTGGCGATGACGTCCGCCACGCGGGTAGTGTGCCCCGTTGCCGCATCAATGAACAAAGCGTCCGCCCCGGCAGCGACCAAGGCCGCACCACGATCCGCACAGTCCTCACCCACGCCCACCGCAGCACCGACGCGGAGCTGGCCGTTAACGTCTTTGGCAGCACTGGTGAACATCTGGCGCTTCACCACGTCCTGTTTGGTGATCAGACCGGCGAGTTTGTCGTTGGAATCCACCAAAGGGAGCTTTTCGATCCGGTGAGTGTAAAGGATCTTCAGCGCTTCATCAAAACTGGTGTCCGGTTTGCCTGTGGCCAGACGTTCGCGTGGCGTCATGATGGCAGAGACGGGGGTGTTTTCGTCTTCGATATACCAAAGGTCGCGGCTGGTTACCATGCCGACCAGTTTGCCATCAAGCTCGATAACTGGGAAACCACTGACGCCCTTTTCATGCATCAGGCGCTGCAGTTCGCCCAAGGTGGTCTCCGGACGAACAGTGTGAGGCGTCTGGATGACGGTGTTTTCGGACCGCTTCACTTTCGCCACCTGCTCCGCCTGATAGTCGATCGGGATGTTGCGGTGGATGACGCCGAGACCTCCCTCACGAGCCAGCGCGATGGCCAATTCTGCCTCCGTCACCGTGTCCATGGCCGAAGACAGCACAGGAATGTTCAGCTGAATGCTGTTACCAAAAACCGTGCCAAGATTCACCTCACCAGGCAACACCTGGCTCAGTCCCGGCAGGACCAAAACGTCGTCAAAACTCAATGCGAGGGAAGGAATATCGCCCATGTGCCATCTAAGCGGCACCCAGCCGACTGTCACGCAGAAAGTGTTCCTCCCATGAAATCAGGGGCGGTAAACGCGGGTCTTGCCTGTGTAGGAGTCGATCTGAATGCAGTAGTAGTTCGTGGGTGCCTGGGTACTCTGCGAGTCACGAGATTCAACGATCATAAAAAAGCTCTGCAAAAAATCAGGGATGGTATAGGCGACTGCCGTTTCCTCCTGAGTCGCATCATCCCCGGTAGCTTCAGTGAGCACCCTCATGCTGCCATCTGGATAAAACCGCAAGGAGGCGTAACTTACGTCGGCACCAGTGGCTACGCCAGGTGGATTGAACAAGTACAATCCACCATTGTAGGTCGCTTGTTGATTGGTCGTTGCCAGCAAGGGAGACAGCTCTTCCTGAGTCGAAATGATCACCCCCGATTCAAGGTAATAAGGATCGGAAATAGCTTTTTCAGTTCCATCATTCTTGTTCTGAACAACTTGATACGCATAGTAAAGATCGTTACTTGGGAAATCAGAAGAGGAGTCCGCATACTTGTAAAAGCGAAGTTCCACTTCTGAACTAAGCGAAATGGCGCTTTGTTGAGCAAGGGTGATTCTTCCCACCAAGGCATCGCCGGCAGAATTCAACCGGGTTGATCGAATGACATCCACCAAGGTCGGCGTCACCAATGCGATCAAAAGTGAAATGATGCCCACAACTGACAACATCTCAATGAGTGTAAAGGCAGCAAACTTGTTTTTGAGGTCCGAAGTTCTCATAATAGAATCAGTTGTAAAACAAGTTAAATGCTCCACTTCGCACCGCGAAGAACCACCGTGGCAGAAAAGATGCGGTAATTCACCCGACGGTTACGCAACTCTTGTGCGATTTGCTCAAGCGTCACGTTTAAATTGGCAGCTTCTGTATCTTCATCGATTAGATCTGAGATAGTAGCGCCAAAAGGCGGAGTACCACTGGTGTCCCCTTGCGTGAGGCGATCTGCCGATTTTTCGTCAATGGCTATGAGCACGACTTTCACAAGCGGTGGCAGCAAATGCTGTGTTCCCTGTCCGGCCAAATTTCCACCACCGCCGCCGACGGCTCCGGCTGCACCTACCGTAAGAGAATCATAAGCAAAGTTAGGGGCAATAGCCGTCGGTTCTAATACACCATTCGGATCGGTTTCGGTCTGTGGGGAGATGATGAGTGCAATAATGTTATCTGCAATCGGGCGGGTGAGGCCTGGATTGGCAGGCCCATTTTCCTCCTGTTCCAACGGTACCCCGGCTCCTGCAAACCACTCGTTATTCTGCGTGCCGGCGGCATCCTGACCGGAATAAATAAGATTTTTCTCAGCAGGCGGAGAAAACTCCATCAAACGATAACGATAGCGGGGAAGTCCTGCGGGCAAGATCTCGGGACGAAAGAAATCATCCGAGGTGTATTGCACAAAGTAACCGCGACCACAAAGCAGACGATCAAGACCGACATATGCAGCATTGTGGGCAATACCCAGAGGAGCTTGGAAAAACAAAGCATGACCAGGAGTATTGACCAGTCCCCCGGCCTGAGGGACGAGCGCAGCGGCTTGGTCGCATACAAAGCGTAAGTTAGACTTACGAACATAGTTCTGCGGTGTCAATGTCGTAGCTCCCGCCGTTGTCGTTGAACTTGGGTTTAAATACGAATTGTCGTAATCAACGTAGGTGTTGAGAGTCGCCTGGCTAAGATTGCGGGTAATAATGTCAAACGCTGTGCGCGCTTCACGAAACTGACTGATTCTTGCATTGGATGTGGTCCACGTACTTTGCACCGTCCCGATCACCTGAGCGCTGATGAGCAACAGGATCAAAAGAACAGTCATCGAGACCAAAACTTCAACGAGAGTGAAAGCCGCCCTGAGTGTCTCACGGGGCGTTATCGGCAGTGTATATCGAAAGCTCATAGCCAAATTAAAGGATAATCAAATTAAGGGGCAAACCGTTTCGATTCGAGGACGCGGAAACGATAGTAACTCTCTAAAGGTTTGAGAGCGAAAGGGTTGGACGCTGACGCATAGTCCGCTGCGGCACCGGCAGCTTGGAGATCCGCCTGATCGATGTAGCGTTCGAGCAGGAATGAACCGCGGAACTCACCGACGACCAAATCTTTCTCAGGGTTAAAGGAGGCGGAATCCACCGAGCGCAATGCTTTACGAATGGATTGTGCACGTACATGTACCCGGAAGGTATTTGAGCGTGTGGTAAACTTACTATATAAGTTATTGTATGGTTTTTCGCGGGTGTTGTCTCCCGTCGAGCAATGAGCCGCCCAGAAGGTACTCATGGTGTCAGACCGATTGCTGTAACTTGCCACACCCGAAGCACTCACATTCTCAGCACCCGGTGCCGAAACCAAGCTAGGGATGAGATGGATTTCACACAACTGTGAAGCTGTGCGGAAAAGCCCACCGCGATAGCCTGTTGGCAGCGGGCCTGACATTGGGCCTTCTCCAAAAGTGAAACGCTCTTCAAACTGACGCAGGGTGCCCTGCACGCGCTCCTGTAAATTGGCCTGCCTCCACCAGAAAGTAGAATCCTCCCCTGTGGCCGGTTTAAAGCGATCAATTACGATACCACGATGCCAGTATTTTCTTTGACCTGCCAAAGCTTCAGAGCGGAACTCCGGTGGAGTAGAACCGCTCGGCCCCCAACCTGTCAACATACCTTTAGAGTTATCATAGTCAGCATTGGGCAGTGCCGCCATAAGTTCCCCCTTCATGGCCGCATGCACAGCAGTCGCACGGCGGATGTGAGTAAACGGAAGCATCTGATAGTTCAAATTGACCTTACCCGCTGTAGAAAGAGATTCACTAATAGCGTATGGTTCCACCACAGGCATCCAGAACAGATCCAGCAAGTAATGGTCTGGTGGAGAGGCTGCACCAGGATGGGTAGCATCCGATGCAACTGGCGCACCTGTGATGTTTGTCGAGTAAGAAACATAAGGCCGGAAAAGCAGATTGGTCCAAGCGCCGTTTCCGTTGGGATCCCAAACACGAGAGGGCAATGAACCCATGACAACGGGGGAGGCCACCATCCGGTTCGGTGTAAAGTAATTACCCGAGCCGCTGGCAAAACGTGCCCCTATGCCGTTGGAGCGAAAATAGGTGGAACGCCACGTTTTATCACCAGGCCAGCCCGTCAGTCTAAATTGACCGACTGAATAGTTACCCTCGTCCACTTTATTAATGAAGGGCCCGATACGACCACCTGGGTCAGAGTCATCAAAATCATAATACCGCTGAATGAATTCATGAGCAGGCCTTGGGCTAGGAGCAAACGGACTCAAACCATGAGGAGCATCCGGACTCCGCGCTGCATTCGCTGTGACTCTGGAGGGTAATCCACGGACGGTTGCATCAACAGACGTACTTGTGTTGCTCGTGCCACGATCAAAACCCGCTTCCGTTCCGGCACTGTAGGAAGAAAAGTTATGCGCCATGTATTCATTTTCGTCATTCCAAAGACGGTGTGGCGTCCAGTCAGAAGCAGGCACTACCTTTTTAATGGCGATCAGACGCGCATCGCCATGGGCAGGCTGTAGTGTGCGCACCGTATCGGACCCTTGATGCCAAGGGCGATCCCAAAGACCCTCTGGCGAAATGGCATTCGTTAAAATATTGAGCGCGGAAAGATTGGCAGGTTTGGGTCCATATCCAATACGCACCAAAGGATTTTCAACGGCGAGTTCATTCGTCTGCAGTTGAACATCTCTATAATTGGCTGGATCGCGTGTGTAGATGATGGCGTGTGCTCCAGGAACACTCTGATTATAACCAGTTGTTAGTCGAGCCTCCACAGCCCGCGTGCCATTATCAACACGAATTCCATCAAATCTGTAAAAACGACCTCTCAGCGAAGCCAGCAGATCTCTTTGTTCCACAAGCCCCCCCCCATCTGTAACCCGCCCGAGGCAGCCATCCCGATTAAAACACCACCAACGTGGTGCCTGAATGCCAGGGTGATTGTAAACCGTGCCATCTGGGTTTGTGTAGTTCACAGGCATAGAGCCATAAGTCACAATTTCTGGTGTCGGCGCAGTCCCGAGGGTCAGATTAAAATTAATCACTTGAACCGGTTCATCAGTAGTTCCGGGTAACACATGATGATCATAAATTTTAATGCTTATAGAACCGTTGGACTTGAACTCGAGCGGAGTATTACGATTCACCGTAAAGAACGAAGATAACAACTCCATATTCACAAGACCGGAATGCACCTGTGTCGTCGCATTTGAGTCATATTCAAAATCTTCAGGCATATTCCCTCTTCCACCTACACGGCGACCAATGGACACATTGCGGAAGCTTGCAAAACCACCGATCTCGGGATTGGCGTCCGTCTCGAACAAGGGCTTTTCACTGCGCAAAACAACGTCTTGCGTGGTGTTAAAGACAGCGCGTCCACTTACCTCAATGCTGCTAATGTCACTGGCAGAGAGCAGGATGGTGTAATCAGGATTGATTTCCGTGTAAGCGACAGCAGGACAGAAAAACTCAATGTGCAGCAAAGCCTGGATGCGCTTCTGATTGACTTGCAGGGGAGTATCGAAATCCAAAGTCCAGTTCCAATTTCTCCAATCATAACCGGGGTGACGACGGAAGTAATAACCGTAGTTGGGGCTCGGAATTTGGGTGGGAATAGGAGTTGTTCCATAACGACCTGCCTGGTTTGGATTACGTAGGGGGGGATAATTAGAATAAAACCTTCTTTTGATGGAATTCAAAGGAGGTTGATAATTGTCGGGATGAGGGTCTGGATTCCTCCAATGCACAGCATCTACGTTTGTCAGACGAACTTCATTGGGATTAACAAAACCCGCAGGATATTCGTGATCAATCAGACGAGTGCTATTGGCTGCAAAATCTTCACGGACTCTAAGAGCCGTGCGACCGCCGCTGATCAGAGGTGAGGCACCCTGTGCCAATGCATCAAACTGAGAAGGATCGGCGACTGGAATGAGGTAGTCACCCTTATCACTTAGAGGATTTGTGTCTTTTTGGGGTATTCTCCAACTGTACATGTCAGGCTGTCCGTCAGCCGTGCAAATGAACTGCAGACCGATTTCGCTGACTGAGAAAAATCTGCCAAAACCTCGGACAGGTTGACTGTTGACTTGCCAGTCGGTAAACTCAGAGGGTGTGACTTGTCCATGACCGGGGAGGTAGCGATCTTCAAATGGATTTGATGTATTGCTCGCATTCCGGACCACACCCGGCGTGTAGGTATTGTAAGAGCCTTCTAGATTGTCACGCAATCTGTAAATTTCGGGCCAGTTGTTGTTGATTGCGATTGAAGGCCAACTGCTGCGATTTTGTGGAACCAGGTAGCTATCGTATAGGTTGGTAGAGCGAATATAATCAAACATGGACACCAAAAGCTGCCTTTTATTGTTTTGAGTCAGCTTTTGATTGAAAGAACGGGGCGTGGCCCCATCCGCAGTGGAAGCCACCGGGAATGGATTGTCCAAAATGAGATCCAACATTTTCAAGAGGCTTTTGTTTCGGGGCAGCGATATATCGTGCGTAGCTCCGTTGATGGAGTTCCCGATGGAACGTGAATATTCACGCTGAAAGATGTAGATATTGGGGTTGTTACCACCTGCTGATCCGGCCGCACCGAGGCGAGAACAAAATTCCATCAAATTATCAAAGCCGGTCCGCTTGTTAGTGTTCTTTGAAATGGGCCACATCGCGATTCGCGGCAGACCGAATAGGTTGATTTCGCTCCCGCGACTATGCGCAGTGAGGAAGGCGGAGGTGCGCTCCAAGCTTGTTTTGTTAAACAAAACTGAGTTTGTGCCAAAGGTCGAAACATTCAGAACACGTTGTCCACCGCTAACCTCTTGAGAAAAGAGAAGCTCGTCCACACTGGAGTACAAACGCTCATTAGCTGAGGCCAGGATATCCACGGAGACCGCGTTGCTGGCGTCTCCAGTTGCTGTTCGATAATCATCCTGACTGAAAGTGCGTGTGCCCGCTCTGCTGCCACCGATGTTGATGCGCGGCATCAAATTATAAATTCTCTCCTTAACTTCGAGTGCGCGCGACAAGTCGGTGCCGGACGCAGGACCATTCGGGCCATAGGTATCGAGACTCCGGCTATCCGACTGCAATGGATTGGGGTAGAGAACTGTGCTGAGCGCTACCGTGGCTGGATGGCCAGGGAAACGCTGGTATTCCCTGCTAGCTGGAGGAAAGTCGCCCCAGCGGTGATCACGCTCGTGGTAATAAATTGGGATACTGGAAAAGGTGGGTTCGGAGGCCGTGTTGATGTTAATTTTGCAAGTTTCGTCGTCCGCCCAAAAAGCGACGCGCCCTACGATGGGATTCGTCTCCGAAGGGACGCCATAGACGTCTGCATCCGTGACGGAGATGCCCCCGCCAAAACCAGCGGCCGAGCCGTCAAGCACTTGGAATTGCAGATCTGCATTTAGATAACCCACAGCTCCGTCCTTGAGGAGATACAGCCACTGCACGGGCATGGCGAGACGCAATTGAGACGAGTCAGCGCCGCCTGTGGCATCACTCGGCTTGAGCACGGGTGGGGCGGTATCTCCTTGATTTCCATCACCGATGTTATTGCCGGCCAATGCCGTGGTAAGCTCATAGCTAAAGCCTTCCACAGGAATTTCAGTCCCTGTTCCCAGAGGGCTGATGTTTTGACCCGCGCGTGGGTCGATGATTGGGAAGTAAATTTGGGCACCTGTGTTGGTATTGACATCCGAGGCGACCCCTTTGATCACCGGTTCATTGAGGTCCACGTATCTGGCCAAATTATTCGCTTCGTTCCAGTCGGCAGGAGGCTCTGAACTAAACACAAAATTGCGCTCATCCTGATTTCCGTCGCCGAGATAAATCATGTCCTTATCCGAGAATAACTTGTAACCTGCCAGGAAGCGGCCCGCTTGATTGTATTTGCGCACGGCCCCCGGCTGAGTGGCATGAATGACCGGAGTATTGGCATTTTGTCTTTCAGAACCGGAGCGGATCTGAGAAATCACAATATTGACAGCCGTATCAGCAAAGCGGCGGGAGGCCTGCGAAGCGGAATAGATGTTCGTGGCCTTGTTCTCAGTATCAGCGACGCTGAGGAATGCCAGGATGACGATCGTAGCCAATGCGAGCATCGAGAGAACGATGATCAAGGCTAACCCTTGATGACGCCGTGCGTCGGCAAGGAAGAGACGGATATGTTTCATAACAGTGAAGGTGGCAAATTATTTGGATTTTTTTGATTAAATCGGAAAGCTGAAATCTTTTCAAGTCATTGCGCAGTATGTACTTCGTTATTACAGCACTTTTTTCGCCATGAAAAAAACCTGAAGGGGAAATCACCCCCCTCCAGGTTTGAGTTTTAACGTGGTGCGAGGAAGACCTGATTGGAGATTTCCAAGGTGTTTTTGAGCGTTTGCCCTGGTTGGCTCGGGCGTTTCGGCAGAACAAAGTAACCCATGCCTCGCTGACCCAGATTGGTTCTGACCAGAATACCCAGGAATTTGCCAGGGCGGACCACCTGGCCTTTGGAGTCTCCGAAGGTAGCATCATTTTCAAAGGTTTTGAATGCGCCGCTGAAAAGACCTGTCTTTGGCGCGACTTTCAGGGTTGTCCCCATGGCCCTCAACGAAGGCAGATTGATGATGTTACCGGCACCGATACTCAGATAATTGCCGTTGTTTGGCTGTCCAGGTGTTGCCGATGGGAGACTTGGATCACCGATATCCACGCCCAGTCCCTCCAATGAGAAGGTCAGCGTGGCGTTGTCACTGCCGCCCGTCGTGAGGCCAAGGATAAGGCCTGCGGTAGGAGTCGGGTCCACATACGCACCGCCAGTCACCGTCATCGCCAAAGGCCCAAACCCGGATGGGTAACGGCGCGTGGTATTGGGCTCACACTTCCAGGTCAACTGCACCCCTGGAGTGAGATCAATCCTGTTATCGGTAGGATCGGCCTGCAAGGAGCCTTTGTTGATATTGAACTGACCCAGCAAGGAGCCGCGGATCGTTGTTTTATAAAGGGTTTGGAAAAGCACAACCTGACCGGTAGGTCCCACAAACTGGGCGCTCGTAAAGGGTTGATCATCAGCCGTTCTGCCGGTGACTTTGAATGTTCCGTTTGCCGCTACGGTAAATGAGGCATAACCGTCACCCTGAGGCATTTCATCGGCGGTGCCAGTGGCAGGCGGCATCAAAGCCATCGTGTAATAAGCGGCATAATCCGCAGCTGGAGGTGGTGTAACCTTGGCAAGCCAGATGTTACGCCAGCCCGTGAAATTCATGGTTACAGGGTCCACGGCAGGCGCGACAACCGTTGTCACAGAAGCATCCGCCAGGAGGTTGGTTTCCGGGTCGATGCTAAAGGTCAGTGTCAGAGGTGCAGGCACCGGCTTACCTTTACGTAGGATAGTCACCGTCGCCGTCGGAAGCGCAGGCGGCGGAGCGTTTTCATCATTGCTCTCAGGCTCAAGAACCAGAGCACCTTTGAATGCATAAGCTGTAGTCCCTAAAGTGATCCTACCCGAATAAGTTCCTTTGTCATTGGTGACCATATCGAAACGACCACCGACGCCACTGTTCATTTCATGACGTGGCAACCAGCCGGCAAAGACCCCGACAGCACCGCTCGGCACAGGCTGCACCTCAAGGCTAAGAATCACCGGTGCAGACGCCTTGGTGTTGGATGCGGTGATGGTCACGGTGGCAGGGCCCGCCTTTGTCGGCACACCCTGAATGCGGCCTGTTTTAGTATCCAATTTCAGACCGGCAGGCAATCCCTTGGCGGCGAATTTACTCGGGGCTTTCGTCGGGTCATCATTGACCTGTATCTGATAGCTGAACGGTGAACCCACCATGGCCGCCGGGAACGGTTCTGCCAGGACTTCGGGCACATCATTGAAGACTTTCAGTTCATGAGTAGCACCGACCACTTTATTTTCGGGATCAATGCCCGGGCCTGTGACTTCACAGACATAAGTGCCCGTTTGATCAGTGGTCAGCCCCTTGAAGGACAGTGTCTTGAGAGTCGTCAGCGGCAGACCCTCTGTATTGAGAGGAATGTCAGTCAAGTCATCCCCCACCTTCTTTTTCCATTGGTAGCCGACGACAATGCCTTTGGGCACCCCGACAGTGACCGTCAGGACCGCCGTCTTGGTTTCCTGGGCCGCGACGATGGTGGCGGGAACCGGATTGCTGACAACTGCAATGCGTCCTGTGCCTACGGTCGAGGAGTTTTTACCTTTTGCATTGACCGCATCGCAAGTGAAATCACCGGCCAGTGCCGTGGTGATATTGGTTATCGTTAGTGTTGAGACCAAAGCGGTGCCATCAAGGGTTTCAGAGACTGAGATGTTGGAAATCACACCGCGATTGTTGATGTTCCCCTGCTTGATCACCGCTTTGTTGCGTTTCCAAACCACGGAACGGCCATCCTGAGACCCGCCAACCTTCACACTAAGTTCCAGAGTGGTGCCTGCCAGAATGGTCGCGCTTTTCGGATTCTCAAGGAAACTTGGAACTCCGTCGTTAACCGTGTAGGTAGCCGTAGCACTGGTCACAGGTTCACCGACATTATTGGAGATGATCACCCGCACGGCACGCGGATTGTTCGGATCACTCATCTCTGCCAGAGTGACGGCAGGAATCGTGAAAGTCTGGCTGCTGTTATTCGGCGCATCTTGGAAACCTGAACCCGTATCCCGCTGCCAACGATACTCGAACGGAGCTGTGCCTGTATGCTGAACGGTGAAAACGGCGGGGTCACCGTCACTGACGATAATGCTGCTCGGAGGCGTGGTGATGACCACAGGATCATTGACAACGAGAGCCACGGCAGCCGTGGCGGGTGCGTCACCTGCCGCATTGCCAACGATGACGTTGTAATTGGCACTCTCGTCAGCCTGCGTTACGCCGGTGATCGTCAACCTGGACGTTTGCGACGTCGGGTTGGTGATGACAAAACGCCCACCACCACTGCCGTTGGCAATCGTCTGTGTGCCGCGTCTCCACACGAAAGTGTAGGGCGACGGACCGGAAACGGTCACCTCGAAGACTGCATCCAACCCAGGATTGATCGTCACAGGCTCAGGAGCAGTCACAATCACAGGCGGATCATTCACATCCACGGTCACAGGATCGCTTTCGTCAGAAAAGCTGCCTTCCCCATTGGTTACGACCACGATGTAGCTGGCTTGATCCGCCTCTGTGATGGACGTGAGAGCTAAAGTGTTTGTGGTGCTAGAGGAACGGATCGCTGCGCCTACATTTTCATAAGCTGCACCGCCGACACTCTTTTTCCATTGATAAACAAAGTCCGCACTGCCGGAAACCGTGGCGATAAGATTTAGATTAACTCCTGGATTGACCGTAGAGGAGGTGGGAGTCACCGACACCACCTGAACAGCCTGAGTTTGACCCGCGACTCGGATAGTGCCGTTGGTAAGGAACTGCGTTGTATCCCAAATGAATTGGCCGGGTAGTTTCAGATACTCGCTCAGAACAATGGTGCCACCGGCAGTGAAGTTCACCGTGCCTACGTCCATGATCGTGAAATCATCATCCACCTGCAGTTGCTGAAGCAACTCATTGGTAAAGGAGACGATAAGACGGCCTGTCTCGGTGATGGTCAGAGTCGATGCCGCCAGCTTGGAGTAGTTATTCACCCCCATGTTAAATTCGACCACGGAGTTTGGCCCCACAGTCAGAGCGCCTCCGATGGTCAATTTTTCCTCGGCTGCGGTTGAGAGAGTCGGGTCACCAATGCGAAGAGTGGCCCGAGTTCCGAGGTCGCTTCCCGTTCCGATCAGTGAGACCGATCCTGAAATGGTACCCGTGCCGCCCAATACCGCCCCGGCATTCACGGTGACATTACCGATTCCTGTGCCAGAGCCGACTGTATTCATGACCAAAAGGGTGCCTTGATTCACAGTCACACCGCCTTGGAAAGTATTGTTACCACGTAGAGTAACCACACCTGTTCCCGTTTTGACCAGTCCAAGTGTCCCGCTCTGCTGAGAGATGACACCTGCGACATTGACGCCGAAACCGGTGGCAATATTGGAAGTCAGATTCAATTGCTGAGTTCCGCCCGCTCCCGTTTGGTCACGTAAAGTGATCGCACCATTAAAGTTGACCGTTCCCGTGGTCACCGTCGAGGCGGCACCCAAGGTGATGCTGCCCGCACCCAGCCTGCTGTTCACATCAATGGCATTGGCAAGAGACACGCCGCTGTTATTGGCAAGCAATGCAAGGTTGGCATCCGGTGCATCACGCATCCATTCAACAGGAGAGACGTTCATGTCCGTCACTTCGCTGGCCAGGAAGAAAGCCTGACCTGCATGAGTCCCTTCTTGGACTCGCACCTGCCTGCCATAAGCAAATTCGGCGAGTTCATCCATACTGACGGCACGGACAAGGTTGATCGTTCGATCAGGCTGGGCACCTGCGCCAAAGATAACGCGGTAGATACCATTCCTTGATGTCTCCACTTCATCCTTCACCAAAACCAAAGTTCCGTTGGCGGCGTCTATGGCTGTCAATTCAACACCGTCAATGGTGTCCTGAATTTCGACAAAAGCACCCGGGCCTGTGGTATTTCCAAACAGACCATTGTGATTCGGATCAAATCGACCTGCCGCATCCGTCAAGCTTTTGAGAGTTGTGGCAATCTTGACCGTCACGATGGCTTGTGAACCTTTGGGGAAAGCATCTCCCAAATCGACTCGACCCATGCCTAGGGCTGAGCTATTGCCAACCAGGAGTGTGCCGGTGCGAATGACAGAAGGTGCCTGATCCTCAGGCCCAAAAGAGGAGCCGTAATTGCTACCCGTGCCATTCAGCAACAGAGAGCCTTCCGAAATTAATCTGAACCCGCCTGCACCTGTCAGGGCACCATTGAGCGTGACCAATTGTCCGGCGGCAGGGTCAAAGAACACAGTTCCTTCCAGTTCAATGGTGCCATTTAAAGTGGTTTCATCTGCAAACGAAAGCTTGGAATAACCAAAAGCATCGGACAGATGGATGAACTTCATATTCTGTGCCGTGGCATCGCGGTAAGCGATTCCCGGCACGCCGTCTGTCATCATTAGAGTGGCATTCCGCCCCACATCACCTGCGGACTGAAGGGTGACCGCCGTGCCCCATGCTGCGGGATCTCCAATATTACCCGTCGGTAAACCAAGAGCATTGTTTGCGCGCACGTATTTCAGATTGCCGTTCGTTGCATCATAGTAAGCGACAGCAGGCGTTCCATCCGTCGTTGTAGGTTGCCCATTGACAACGGTCAGGCTTGGGAATTGTCCCACATCTCCTGTCGAGTCCAGAAGGATGGCATCCCCTTCGGCATTTGAGTTAGCAGGCGCATTATCACCCCAAACGGCCGCCCTTGGTGAAGTTAACTCGTTTCGGCTGTAAACGAGGGCGTTAATCGAAATGGTGGTTACCGCACCATTGGTATCACGCACGTTGTGAACCAAACCGGCTGTGTTTCTGGAACGCCTGTAGAGAAGATTTCCATCGGTCGAATCATAATAGGCCACGGCAGGAAAACCATCGACGAGTTCCAGAGAAACATGGCTGCCAACATTGCCGGTTCCCTGAATCACAATCGAGGAACTCCAATCGTTACCGAGGGCATCATTGGAAAGGATGTACTTAAGGTCACCGTTAGTGACGTCATAGTAAGCGACGGCAGGCGTTCCATTGTTAGCGATACCGCCCACAGTGATCGTATTGTTACTCGTATTTTTGGTCAGGATGTCACCTCCGATGTTCACCACCTTCATGGAAGTGCCCATACCCACATTTCCGGTGGCATCCAAAATGATGGAGCTACCCCAGCCTGAACCGTTCACATCACTGCCGCGGATGTAACGCAGATCACCATTGATCGCATCATAATAAGCGATGGCGGGGAAGCCCCCCACAGACACCAAGGAGGAGTATTGACCGCGGTCATCCACTTCACGGCTAAAGGCGGCGTCAACGGAACCGTCCGTGTTCAAACGGCCCACCCAATGCTGCGTGGCGCCGCCCACATTGCTAAACAGCCCCCCGACGATCAGTTTCTGATCCGTCTGTTCGACGATGTCCCTCACTTCATAGTTCGGCTGCGGCAGGAAAGTCGTATCCATGTCGCCATCCGCATCGAGACGGGCCAGGAAATTGACCTGTGTCTCACCCACTTTACTGAAGATACCAAGAAGGGCGATTTTTCCGTCCGAAAGGAGTCTCATGTCGCGAATTTCGGCATCCACTTCAACACCATAGCTAGTGTCCACCGTTCCATTGGTATTCAGTCGTGCAAGACGGTTACGAGTGATGGTCGTTGTCAGCCCGGTTCCGGTGAGATTCGCAAAGAGACCACCGATGTAGATTTTACCGTCAGCAGCCACCACAATGCCGCGAACTTCGCTGTTGGCATTTGGATCAAAACTTGCATCTAAAAGTCCGGTGGAATCCACACGGGCAATGCGGTTGCGGGTTGTGCCGTTCACTTCCGTGAAGTTGCCGCCCAGAACCACACTGCCATTTGTCTGCAAAGCGATTGCCCGCACTTCACCGGAGACATTTGGATTGAACGAGTCTGCCAGGCCAGACGAATTCAAGCGAGCAAGGCGGTTACGGTTGCTGCCACCGATATTGGTGAAAGCACCGGCAACTAAAAGACTGCCGTCCTGCTGAAGAAGAAGCTTGCGAATGGTATTGTCGGCGTCCGGATTGTAGCCGGTATCCAGAGTTCCATCGCTATTGAGACGGGCGATGTAATTGCGCTCTACTCCATTGACCGACGTAAAGTCCCCCGCAATGATGATTTTATCGTCTGACTGGACAACAATCGCGCGGATTTCAGCACTTGCACTGCCAGTCTTAGAGACACTGGCATTCGTCGAAAAGGTGCCATCTAAAGCTCCCGCAGCAGTCAGTCTTGCAATGCGAGTTTTTGAAACGCCATCGAATTCCGTGAAGGTACCGCCGACGATCACTTTGCCGTCAGATTGAACCGCCACTGCGCTCACAGGCGAAGAGTCTGCAATGACGGGACTACGCCAGAAAACACCGCTGCTGTCCGTGGACTGGACATAGCAGAGGGTGCCGTTGGTGACATCGTAGTAGCTGACTGCGGGGAACCCATTGATGACCGAAAGAGAGGGATACTGCCCGACATCCCCCACCTCAGCGAGTGTAACGGGGGCGAACCAACTGCTGCCACGCGGATCGGTGGCGCGCACAAACTTCAGATCACCGTTTGCAGAGTCGTAGTAGGCAATCGCAGGGTTGCCATTGATCACGGCGGAAGAAGCGTGTGAACTCGAATTTGCACCAATATTGGTGCGCGTTACCCAATCGGAACTACGCGAGTTCGTCCCACCAATCTTGATGTTATTGTCAAAGGTGCCCCCTTCGAATTTGACTTCGAGGGCTGCGTTTTTAGATGTATTGGTGGAACTGACACCGACCGCCAGTGTCCCGGAACTGGAACCCAAGGCATTTGTCACATTGGCGACAACCAATTTGCCTTCGGCGACTTCAATACCACCCTCGTGGGTGTTTTCTGCATTGAGGCGAAGAGCACCCAAGCCGAACTTGATCAACCTACCCTGCCCTGAAAGCACACCGGAGAGTTCACCCTCAATCTCCGCAGGCCCATTGTTGACACGCACCGCTTGACTGAAACTGCCTAAATCGATTGAGTTGACCAGTGTCAACTTGTGAGAGGCATCCACAGCTCCCAGAATCAAGGAAGAACCGTCAGGCACAAAGCCATCATTCCCAAAACGCAGAGACTTAGGCTGGGCCAAACCGCCGAAGTTCACGATCCTGTCGGCGTTGTAAGCTGCAAACCCGCCGCTCCCTTTGAACTCAATCTGATTATCAGCCGTTCCGAGACCCCGTGTGAAATCACTAACTCCAAGACCCAAGACGCCATCCTTCAAGACAATGTGGCTTGAAGTAGCCAAAGGTGCCGTTGAACCGATTCCCCCTGGAACAGCGTTGGCCGATTCCAGACGCAGCACCCCGCCGTGAGCAAAGGTCTTGCCTGTGTAAACATTGTTCCCGGAAAGGATGGTCGTTCCGATGCCGGTTTGGACAAAACTCGTGACTGAGCGGAAAGAATGAATGGCTGTGCTGGTCGTGCTGATCGCTGGCTTACTCAGCGTGATTTCAGTTAAAAAGCTATTCAAGGCAGCGATGAAGGTGCCGGGGGCAATGCCCTCGCCAGTAACCTCCATGCCCACATGAAGCCTGTTAAAAAGATCGATCAATGAAGTGCTCACACTCATGACAGCACTACCCTCAATCACACTTGTGCCCGTCTGGTTATCAATCTGCAATTGTATAACATTGTCGATTACATTGGCCCCGATGGTAAAGGGCGTCACAGGATTGTAGTTATGCACGATAAGATCCGTGCCTTCACCGGCGGCTGTGACACCTGTAATGTTACCCTGGCCGACAATGCTCTTTGCACCATCACGCACATTGCCACCCACAAGAATAGCCCCGGCCGTCAACCGCAGCGTGCTGCCGCTGTTGATCGTAATCGTGCTATCTTCAGCACTGAAGTAACGGATCGTATTTACTTCACGATCTGGACCGATACCGTTGACTTCGTCCTCTTGAATGACCCCAAAGAAAGTGCGTGCCTGACTAAAGACATAACTTCCCTGAATCGTGTTTCCATTGGCAATGGCCGCTTTATCGAGGACAATCTTCAGGTTCTCTTCATCCAGCTCGGCAATTTCCGTAGCGGCATCAACGCCAGGACCGGTGACGCTCATGCCGACGCGGAGGAGATTAAAGTTGGTAAGCTGATTTTCTCCGACACTCAGTTCAAAGCTGCCCAGCTTCGCAGTAACACCGGAAGTCATCACCACTTCTGACCTGCCGCCTTCAGACGCATCGATGGTCGAACCGGGTTCCACCGTTCCCCAGTTCGCGGCATTCGAAAAGAAGCTGCCTAAATCGTAAAGGAACAATGCATCAGCGGATACCAAGGCACCCGTTGCCAGCGACACAGCCGCAAAGTTATTGATCCCTGGATTCGCGACATTCGTCGTGTCCTGATAAACCGCCCAAGGAAGAACCTGAGCACGATCAAATGCAAAAGTATTCAGAACGATGTTGGCGGCACCTGCACCTGCAAGAGGGTTTTCGATGAAACGTACTGTGCCTCCAGATGACCTGACAACGGAGGCCGTTTCTTCCCCACCCATCAAGTTGATCGTAGTTGTGCGGGCCAATGAACCTGCATTCAAGTTGTTCGGATCATAACCCTGGACACTCACTGACCGCACCTCGGAGCTGCCTTCCTCCACATAGAGCGCGCCACCGAAAGTCTGCGAGATATTGCCTTCCTGTGCTCCGCGAACCTCCAAAACACCACCTGAAAGCCGCACACTGGCTAAGCCATTTTGTCCAAAGTTCGAGGGAGAAAAAGTTCCGGGTGCGGCATTAAGATCCACCGTCTGGATACGCAGAGTGCCTTCTGAGATTTTGATCTCATTGAGATTGGACCCTCCGCGCATTTCCAGAATGCCCGTGCCCGTTTTTTCCAGTCTGTCTGCTGCGTTCAATGTGCCCGACGCCGCGATGGAGCCGCTCATAATCGTCGTGGCCTTTTCGTGACCGACACTGATTTGTGCATAGTCTGTGACTCTGAAATCGCGGTTTGTTGAGGTGTTTTCCCCGACATATTGCAAAGTACCTCCGTTGAAATTAAGATTGTCTGCGGATCTGCTTGATTTACCCAGGCTACCCGCAATACCACCGTCTGTTAATTTCTGTGCACGCAAGACACCGTCCGCCAAGAATGTCACACCTGTATAAGTATTGTCTCCGTTGAGGATCAATGTGCCGCCCCCAAGTTTCTCCAATCCTACGGAAGGAGTCAGGGTCAGTTCAGACTGTATATCGACAAAGAAGTGATTCGTATTGATTCGGATATCCGCATCGTTGGGGATGAAGTCAACGGTTGCCCCCGCAGGAATCCCAGGGCCGGAAATAGGCATCCCGACGTAAATGTCGGATGAAGATACCACAGGCTGACCGTTCTCGATCCTGGTAATCCCTAAGATACGGTTCTGAGTCGTGGCAGACTGGTGACTTGCCATGCGAGGAAAGGTGCTACCGCCCACTGTAAAGTTCATCGAATACCGGTTGTCACCGCCATTGGATTCTCGATCCAACAGAACGGTGTGTCCGTCGGGGTAGATTTCCACAATCGTTGCGGTATCCGTATAAGTCACTGACGGTGTCGTTGTCAGAATGAAGCGCGTTGGCTGGTTCGTTGTAGGACCGCTAACTGGCAGAGGTGAAGTGAACGCCACCGTCGCTCCCACCACCAAGTCACTTGTTCTGGACAAACCGCTCAGAATTCTGCGGTTGCCACTTGTCAGACGACCCGTGCGCTCAATCGGTTTTCTGTCCACAAGCGGGACACTGATCACCAAGTCGCCCAGGGTGTTGAACTGGTTGATGATGAAGTTGCGTAGATTGCCATCATTGGCCGTCGTCAGCGTTCCCGAACCCGAAAGGATGGAATCATTCGCTCCGACGGTTGGAGAAACCAGGATGGAACCGGTCTGCAATGTATGTCCTCGAGGATTGGACGAATTCCTCAGCAAATCCAGCGTGATCGGGGTATTGGTGGCAAAACGCAGTGTGTAGGTCGTGCTACCATCCGATATCTCATCACTGTTTTCCACATTGGTATTCGCATTGAAACCCCAATCGCGAACATACGTGGTGAGCGGCTGCACAAGCCCGTCCAGACTATTGGTCGAGTTTCGAGCCCAGCCCAATTGAGTGCTGCCATTGTCATCGTCACCACCCTGTAGTAGGGTAGGACCATAACTTCCGGTGTCTGGAGCGCTGTCATCCTCGGCAGCGGAGACGCTGAAATAAGGGGCTGCCTTCGGATCACCGCTGATGAAGTCCACCAAATCATTGGCACTGTTGAAAAGAGCAGTCGTGATGACCTTATAAATCACAGGAGTCGCAGGGGAAATCTGCGGAGGCACGACGATCTCCGAAGTGATCAGTCCGTTGGAACCGCCATTGTATTCAATTTCGATTCGAATGATGTCATTACCTGAGCTGCCTGGATAATTATCGGAATTCACGTTGAAGACCAAAGTGGACAATCCCTGACGCTTGATGGGTCCGGCAGTTTGCACCGTGTGATCACTAATGCCGGTGCTTCCTGTGTTGGTGATGTCGATTGGAGAACCGAATGGCACAGTGGACAGCTTAAAGGTACGTCTGCCAGCATTCGTGACATAGTATATCTGACCGGCCACCAGGGGTGCGGGTAAAGTTCCAATCGTGCTAAGCACGACCGGAGTGCCGTTGCTCATGTAATGCAGACCGGCAGGCCCTGCTGCCTGCTTGATGATAATAGTATCGCTCTCTTCAATGACACTGAAATTCCTGCTAACAGTCCCAGGCAGCACCCAACTCGCCTGGACCAGGGCGTCACGAACGATTGCCCAGCCGCCGAGAATATTGTTGATGTTTAAATTATCGACAGAGGCAATCCTGGCGAGATCAAAATACAAGGTCGCTCCTTCTCCCCGGGTGATGGTATTCAACCGGATAGTGCTCGACCCACTGTCCCTGTAGATTGCACTGGCACCAGTGGATAGAGAAAGGTTATTGACGATCTCTTCATGACTACCCTCTTGCAGCCTTAACACACCGCCACGACGTCCACCACCAAGCGTCAATGAAGCTGTATCAACGAGCTTCGAATTGTTGTTACGGCTATAATCCAAAATCAAGGTGCCGGCTTGCAGGGTGTAGGTGCGGCGGAAATTATCCATTTCGTTCGGACCTGATGAAACCGCAGGCGGATTTGGCAAGGTCGGTGCAATCGCTTCACCTCTGAGGCGGATGGTTCCCTCACCAAGCTGAGTGATGCTGCGATTACCCAAAAGATTACCATCCAAAATCAATTCGGAATTACTACCGACCGTGAAGCTGGCATTTGCCTGAATATCAAAGTTGCCTGCCCAGCGTGCCTGAGTGTTGGCAGGCAAAGAGAGTGCGCCACCCTGGAAAGTTGCCGTTTCTTGCGTCATGTAATCCACATTGCGTAGCTCCAACCGACCACCGATGATATTGATCCCGGAGGACGGATTGGCCACCAAAGCGGCCGTGTAATAGATGTTTCCCTGGCCATTGTCATCCAAGGCAACAACAGCACCATCTTCAGGCTCGCGAGAGACTCTGAAGTGAGTTCCCGTGGCATCTCTAACATAGTAAGTCTCAAAAGATTTGATACCGCTTGGCAACGAGCCATTGACCTGAGGCAAGCTGCCCTGCCCGCGAATCGGTATCTGAACACCAAAGACCACAGCGGTCCCGTCAGGCAGGTTGCCTGTAAAGGTATTTTGCGTAAAATCCGGAACAGTGGAGGCTATGGATTGAATATTGGGCACATAAACGACATTGTTACCCGTGCTCTGACCATCGACAGGCAAACCACCCCGCGTTGCCGAAACCTGGAATGTGGCGGGATCGTTGACTGTCTTTTTGACTGAATTGACAACGTAATAAACTTTATTGGTCACAATACCTGTCGGCAGAGTTCTCAAATCGCCAAATTCATCACTGTTTTTAATGAACAGAGGAAAGCTAACTTCCACACCGTCAGGAAGGTTGCCGATAAACCGGTCTGTGGATGGATTAAAGGTCGTTGGCTGAGCTACCGTGCCCAAGGTATCATTGGCCAAAATAGCCAGAACCCCTTCCTGAACAGTCACCTGCCCTGAATATAGACCGGCTTTGCCCAAGGCCCATGTTCCAGGACCGATTTTAAGCAAAGAAGTCGGATCGGAAGGTGAGCTATCCGCCAACTGAAGCTGGAGTTCGTTATCGCCTGTATTGACCCCACTGAGGGTAAGCGTGCGCGGTCCACTGCCCTCGTAAAGGATCGGTTGACTTGTGAAACGTTCTTCACGTGGCGTGCCCGGCATGAAAACAAAGTCTGAACCCAGAATGACTCGGGCTGCCTGATTCAGGCCGTTTGCCACGAGTGTCGCTGCATTTTCGCCTGCGCCCATGGTGAATGAACGGTCCGTGAACTGTTGGCTTCGGGGACTGAAGGATAAGGCACCGCCATCAATCAATATTTCAGAGGCCTTTCCTGTCACCCCCGTGCCCAGTGCAGATTCACCCCCGGCAAAGTTGATGGAAGCAATATCCAACACGCCTTCAGAGATTTCGACATTGCCAGAAAATGTACTGAGAGAATTCGTCAATGACAACCTTCCCGGGCCTGCCTTGATCACATTCAGTGTTCCTGAGCCTTCGTTGCTGAATGTGCCGCTGTAGATTTCATTCACATCCAAATTGATCGTCAAATTGGAGTCAGTGCTGTTGGAACCGTTGACAATGGACGCCGAACTTACAGACGTCAGATTGCGTATTGTCTGATTGGTGCCAGACAGACGGAGCTGACCGCCGGCCTGTAAGTTGACCCTGATACCTCCAGTTCCAAGGGCACTATTATTGCCCAGAATGACCGTTGCCGAACCGATGGTGACAGTCTCTGTAAAATTAGAACCCCCTTTGTATGTATTGGAACCATTGAGGGTGAGAATACTCCCACCCACGACTCGAATGTCTCCATCGAAATCGTTGCTATGCGGCAGAGTCATGCGCCCGCCTTCTAGGAAAAGCCCATTGATTTCATTTTGCCCATTGATGGTGATGATACCATCGAAAGTACCTTCCGTTTTGATACCTCCCAAATATTTGTTTTCGGAATTAGCATCTCCCAGAGTCAAGGTATTGTATTCTTGAACTTGATTGTTAGCACGGACTGCCAGCTCCAGCACACCCAGGGCATTGATCGGACTTGTGATGATGGCATCAATGACCGGTGTGACGTTTTCACTGGGTGCACCGTTCACGAGGGTGGGAAGAGGGGTGCTATACCCCACCTCTATACGTCCGCCAGCCTCAGCGATGGTGATACCACGGTTGGCATCAGAAATGGTGTAAACGGTGTTTGGCTCGCGCTGCCCCACAGAACCTCTGAAAGCATCTTGCCCGAACTGGAGCGTCCCACCATTGATCTGAAGGTGATTGGCGGAAAAACTGGAAGGGGCCGTGCCAAAGTTACTGTTGGCGCGAAAACGCAAGATACCATTGTTGATGATGGTGGGGCCACTGTAAGTGTTTTGTGCCCCTTGAGAAGGCAGAATCAGAGTCCCCGGGCCAGATTTGGTCAGGCCCACACTGCCTCCTGTGAAAACAACCGGAGGAGGATTCGTCCCACTGGTTGAGATACCGCCTGAAATGGGCGCATTGCTCAGCGTGATGGTTGTGGCACCGGAACTTGTTTTATCGACTGCCGTGACGACCGTTCCAGGAGGCAAGTTAGGGTGTGAAACGGTCATTCCAACCACCAATACTGTAGCCGTATTGGTGGGAACGTTCATTGTCGTGCTGGCGGCAGCCATCGTCACGGATGAGGTCAATGAGAGTGTAAAATCTCTTATGGGTGCCGTATTGAGCGTCAGCGCATTGGCAGAAGCTGACCCTGCGGTGGTTCCGACAATGGTGATTAACTCGGCAGGCGTGTTGGAAGCGGTCCCAACCGTCAAGTAGCTTGTGGCATTGCCATTGATCGTGTGTGAACCGTGGTTGGAAAGCAACCCACCGGACTCGATGGAAAGGAGCGCCCCGAGTGTCAATGTTCGGCCTGCCGCACCGAGGCTGGTATCCGGCTGAATATTCAGTGAGTTAACTGCCGTGCGGTTGGAAATTGTCGCTGGGTTCGCAGTGATACCTGTTTTGACATTTTGGGTTGAGCGCCATGTTGAAGGAATTCCAGTGCTGTAGTCGCTGCTCAAGAGACGGGTCACGCCTGTGGATTCGCTGTATTTGACGAATTCATTGTTAGCCCATGCCCAACCGCCGATGATCCCGTCATCCAGTGTGACTCCACCCGTGATTTTGATTCGGTTTCGGTCTGTCGTCCCGAGAGTATCGGTCACCGTTGTGATAGCACCGCCAGTCAGGTCACGCCCTGCAAATTCAACGGTGGCTCCGCTGTTGCGAGTGAGGGAATTGAAGGTCAGAGTCGAGGAACGACCCGCAGCCGTTTGGTAGCTGATAATCTGAGCCTGACCTTCGGCAATCGTCAGAGCACCGAGCGTTTCCGAAAAGTTGTTAGTCGAAGCATCATTGACAAATTCAATGCCACCGCCCTTCAAGGCTATCGGAGTGGAATCTGGAAAACGATTCGAGTTATTGGAATACTGGCTGTTGTTGAGCACGAGTTTTCCAGGAATGACCGTTGTTCCGATAGCGTTTGGACGTCCGATGATAGTCAAACTCGAGGGATTACCCTGAATGACACCGTCGTTATTGGATGCATAACTAAAAGTTACCAAACCACCGGCAGCAGCAGTGGTGGAATTATTCAGCGTCGCCACTCGTGTTTGAGGATCAAATGCTGTCACCACGGTATTTGCTGCCACCCCGGTCCCGCTCACTCTCATTCCGACAATGATGGCAGAGCTGTCGCTGATTGTGATTGTGCTCCCGGAACTCCCGGAAACGGTTTTATTAATCGTAAAACCGCTCTCCAGACGAAGATCCATGTAATTCAGCTTGATATCTCCGGTAATGGTCGAGATGCCATCCTGAGAAACACCAGCTACCTGATCTCCGCGTGAAAAAACCGTGCCGTTCACAGTGATGGCGCTGCCTGTGTTATTAAAACGACCAACGGCATTAATTCCTCCTTCAATAGTGTTATTACCAAGAAGATTGACGTTTCGGTTTAATCCTGAGTCTCCGGTGACAATCAAGCCACCTCCGATTCTGTTGCCAGAAGCAGATCCCGCAAGGTTAAGAGTACCATTTCGCACGGTGAAGCTGCCTCCGATATCCTGCCCACTGTTCAGGTTCAAAATGCCGTTGTTCGTTTTCTCCACATTACCTGATCCTGTGATTTGCAGAGTATCTGTGGGGGGTGCTCTCAAGGGTCCTGCACCGTCAGGATCGGCAAAGGTCTTGGTAAAATTCCAAGTGCCTGTGTTATCCAAAATGAGTGTGCCTGCATTTTCAATGTCACTGCGGAAGTTCGTGGTCTGACGAAGGACAACGGTGCCGCTATCAATTTCCAGGCCGCCCGTAAAAATAATGTTTCCTCCCTGAAGAGTGAGTCTCCCGGAACCTTGCTTCCTGACTGCAAGACTGTTATCTCCAGCACTGCCGTCTGAATCCGCTTGCTGTTGGTTATTGCCAGAGTTGTCTCGAATAAACCCAGAAACGTAAGAATCCAAATTACCGGCCAAGGTTAATTTTGCAGATGTATTCACCGTTTCAGATTCACGGTTTTCGATCACGGCCAAGCTGCCAAGATCCAAAATGCGCCCCACAGTTTCATTACCGCCCATGAGCTTGAAGTAATTGTTGCGACCACTGCCGGCAATGCTGTCAAAGGTCACCGTCGCATCATCCTTAATCTGGTCCAGATTGCTGCGGCCCTGAAGCAATTGCAATACGGCGTGGCCGGAGGTGCCCCTAGAGGCATTACCCACCGTCACATCGCCACCGACGGCGTTACCCACTGTGGCAGCGAGCATCACCTGTGCGTTCGCATTGGCGGCTCCTTTATTCCAGAGGTGAAGGTCATAGTCGGACGCGGAGTTATTACCTGTAATGTAGAGCACTCCGTTTCCATAACTGGTGAGGGTATTGCCATTGCCCGTGATGGTATTGCTCAAGGTCAGACGGGAGGTCGTGACACGGATGTTAAGCTGGTCATTGAGCACGATGGGCGCACTGATTTCATCGGTACCACCCTGAAATTTATTGATGAAAGCCGAACCTGCCCGGGCTTCATTGTCAAAAGTGAGGATACCGTTCGTTCCGGCGGCAAGGGTATAGGTCTGGGTGCTGCCAAGATCCCCAATGATCATCTGACCGACCGTGCGATTTCCACCCAATGTCAAAATGCGGTTGGCGGTGATATCGTTGTTGAAGCGGATGGTCGAACCGACGCCGCCTGCAACGGGTGCCGAAATGGTAAGCGAAATCGTTCCCGAGGTGTATCCCGAACCGGCTGTATTGACGTTAATCGCACTGATTCGTCCATCAGCAGTAAGCGTGGCCGTGGCTGTAGCCTGAACTCCACCTCCCCCGGGAGGTGCTCCAATAGTCACCGTCGGAGGCACCAGATAGCCTGCGCCTGGATTGGTTATATCAACCCTGATCACCGTGTTGAGCCCAGGCCCTGATGTTCCGCGAACAGCGGTCGCCGTCGCCTGAATCATCGTTGACTGCGAGTATGCGGACGGGGCCTGTACCCATGCGCCATCCGCATTGGTGTTGGATGATGCATCCACTTTGGTCAGCGGACTGGTGTAGGGCACCTGAGCAAACACGGAACTGTGAGCCAAAAAGGCGAGCCCTATAGCAGCCAGCCTCAAGGAGGTGACCGCAGGCATACCTGGGGATGCAAAGTTCTTTTTCATGGTAAGGGAAAACTGCTAAAGGTTGGTCATCCCCCAAGCCCTCTATGGTGTCATGGGAGGAAAGAAACGAAAATTTAAGGCACCAGGGAGGTGTTGGCGATCAACTGGGTAAAGACCTTGATCGGCACCGCCGAGCGAGGAGTATCGAAATCAAAATTTCTCAGCGGTGCTGAGATCATTTTCACAATCACTCTCCTCAAATTTTGATTGGCACCCTGGGCATCTTGATTGGTCGGCAATTGCACATCCATGTCAGGGATGTTGACCTGCACCACATAGTTCAGCAGGACGTCAAAATCCTGGTTATCCGTGGTGATTTCAAGGCCCTGATCATCAAAATAGCGTGTTTGCACCGGAACTACGTCCAAAGAGTTCCAGTCCGTGGACTGAAATTCACCGACGATTTGATCCACGATTCTGGTTTCGGCCTGTTCGTTGGCGGTTTTTCGGGACATTTCCAAGCCGTGCGGAAGCAATCCCAGAATGGTCACCACGCCAAGAGCCATGATGCCTGTTGCCAAGACGACCTCGACGAGGGAAAATCCAGAACGCTTTGACTTTTGGATGGGGCTGGTGAGAATAAATTTCATGGTCGGGAACCTCCTGATTAACATTTACGACTGGTATTTTTAATATTTCGTTCAGAATACCGCGATGCGCCATGTATCGTCAATTCAAATACATGGTAAATACCGAGACTCGGGGAATCGATTCATTTTAAAATCGATCATCCATCCTGTTCAAATGAACCCATTCATCACTCTTGCACAGGGTAAAAATAAAAAAGAGTTCCCGATTTCAGTAACTTTTGCGCGTATTTAGCTTCCCAGTTGCAGCTAGGCCGCGCCACCACGAAACTGGGAATCCCAACCATGACTCCAGACCGGATAGCGCTCGCTCTTTCCACCCTCGCCTTTTTGGCGGCGGTGGCTCCGGCCTTGGCGGCACTAAAGTCCGGGGATTGGCGGCGGGGGATGGTTCAAAAGATCATCATGGCCGTGGGTTTCCTGCTCCAGACAGAGGCCATTTACCTGCGGGGGCAGGTGGTGGGCCAATGCCCGATGAAAAGTGTTTCGGACATCCTCGTTTTCATCGCCTGGAGTGTGGTGCTGCTGTATTTCCTGGTCGGGACGACCTACCGCGTGTCCCTGCTGGGCATGTTTACCGCGCCGTTGGTCGTTGGGATGCATGTCATCGCCTTTGTGTTGCCGGGGGCTTTTCCTGATTATCCGGCCAAGGCGAAAATCGATGCCTGGGTGGAGTTGCATGCCGCGCTGGCCCTGATCGCCTACGCCGCCTTTGCCCTGGCCTGCATCACCGGGGTCATGTACTTGCTGCAGGATCGTTTTTTGAAGCGCCATCAGATCGGCGGGCTGTTTTATCAATTGCCCCCCATCCAGGGACTGGCCAAGGCGATCCAGCGGCAGGTGCTCCTGGGCCTCATCCTTCTGAGCGCCAGTCTGGCCATCACCTTCAAGCTCGACACCCCCATCACCAATCCGAAGCTCATCTTCGCCTGGGGTGTCTGGGGGCTTTACGCCGTGATGGGCCTCATCATCTGGCGCCATGCCCTTTCCCCGCGTCAGACGGCCTGGCTGGCGGCGGTGGGCTTTGTGATCCCTTTCATCTCCCTGTGGCTGGTGACCTGAACCATGATTTACTCCTCCGCCATTAGCGAGCACTTGGTCTGCCTGGGCCTGAACTACCGCACCACACCTGTGGAGGTGAGGGAGCGCGTGGCTTTCCCGGAAGCCAAGGTGCCAGACGCGGTCCAGGAAATTCGTCAGCTCCCCGGCTTTGAGGAAAGCGTGGTCCTGAGCACCTGCAACCGAGTGGAACTGTATGCCACACACAGCCTGACAGATGCGCATCAGGCCCACGATACCCTGGTGGACTATCTGGTGCGCCGCTTTGAGCTGCCTCAGGAGCAGGCGGAAGCACTGGTGACCTATAAGCTGCGTTCCGACGAAGCCGCCCGGCACCTCTTCCGCGTCGTCAGTGGACTGGACAGCATGGTCCTGGGCGAAACGGAGATTTTTGGCCAGGTCAAGCAGGCCTACAAAGTGGCCCTGGAATCCGGCAGCACCGGACGCTCCCTGAACAAACTTTTCCAACAAGCCTTCACCGTCGGCAAAAAAGTCCGCAACGACACCACCATCCAGCGCGGCTCCACCAGCGTCGGCTCTGTGGCCGTGGATCTGGCGGAAAAGGTGCATGATCTCAAGCAATGCCGCGTGATGCTGGTCGGGGCCGGTGAGATGAGCCGCACCTGCGCGCAGAGCCTCCTTTCACGTGGGGCGCGGAGCATCATCGTCTCCAACCGCAGCTATGACCGCGCGGTCGAGTTGGCCATGGAGATGAAAGGCCGGGCGATGAAGTTCGACGAATGGGAACACGCCCTGCATGAGGTGGACGTCATCATCTCCAGCACCAGCGCGCCACACTTTGTCATCAAGCCCGAACTCATCCAGCAAGTCATGCGCAAACGCCGCTGGGACCCGCTGCTCATCATTGACATCGCTGTGCCACGGGACGTGGACCCGGCGGTCAACGGGATCGAGGGCGTGTATCTCTATGACATCGACGCCCTCCAGGCCATTGCCGATGAAGGCCGCCGTGAGCGTGAGCGACAGCTCAGCGCCTGCGAGCGGATCATTGAGGAACATCTGGAGAAATACGGGTTCGTCCATCAGCACGCGCTGACAGCCACCGGTCAAACCGCCACCTGAAGCTTGAACGGTGCTGGTTTGAAGACCGCCGGCGTACTGGAAAGGGCGAGCTCTCCATCCACCTCCAGAGGTGCCTCAGGGCTGGCCGTCACGGTGAACTCCCGCACCTGAAGGTAATCGATGTCTTCCGCAGGCTCATAGCGGCCTTCCAGGATCGCCCGCAGCATCTGCGCAAATTCCCAGCCGCCCAATCCGCGAAAGATCAGCAGGTCCAGCAGCCCATCCTGATTGGAAGCCCTTGGGAAAACAGGCACCGGACCGCCATAATGCTTCCCTGACCCGATCAACACCACCGAACCATGCAGCGCCGGGCGGCCCGGCACATTCACCGAGAGAACGGGCGGCTCCCGCGTCAGCACCTGCATGGCAGACATCACGTAACTCAACGGGCCATAACGCTTTTTATTCTCCCAACTCGTCTCCTGGATGATCTCCGCATCGAACCCGACCCCGGCCAACTGCACAAAGTATTGATGGTTAGCCATCCACAGATCCACCTCGCGGAAATGACCGCTGGAAATCCGTCCCCAGCACGCCGCCAGATCTTGACTGGGCAAACCCAGCTCCAGAGAAAAAACATTCATCGTCCCCACCGGCATCACCCCCAGCGCCGTGTGTTTCTCACCCGGCGCACGTTCGGCATTCACGTGGGAGATGCCTTGCAGCACCTCATTCATCGTGCCATCCCCACCCGCAGCCACGACCAACGGATGCCCTTCACGTGCCAGCTTTTCAGCGATCTCCGTGGCCTCTCCAGGACCGCTGGTGAGGACCAGCTCCGGCTCAGGAGACAACAAGCGCAGAGCTTGCTCACGGGCTGCGGCCTGGGTGCTACGCGCAGCGGGATTTAGAATGACGGGGATTCTCGCAGGCATGGGGGACGCGCATAGTTGCTAGGATAAACGACTCCACAAGCAACAGTTCCCATAGGCTCAGGCCAAGGTCATGGATACTTGGCCAGCAACTCCGCTGCTTTCGCAGGGTCCACCTTTTCAAAAAAATCATCCTCCACCATGCACACCGGGCCAAAGCCACAGCTAGCGAGACACTCGGCAAATTCAATGCTGTATTTGCCATCTTCACTCACCGCGATGGGGTGATGATGATCGCAATGACTGCGGTCGATCTTCGCCTCTTTGCAAAGTGAATCCATCAGTTCATAGCTGCCCGTCATCGCACAAGAAAGCGTGCGACAAACGCGGATGTGATATTTGCCTGGAGCACTCTGACGAAAGCCGGGGTAGAAAGTCACCACCTCCAGCACCTGGATCGGCTCCAAGCCCAGCTTGGCCGCCACCCAGTTCACGATGTCGTCGCTGATGAAACGGTAGTGCTCTTGCATCAGATGCAGCAGGGGCAGCACCGCGCTGCGCTTGGACACGGGGTAATGCGTGATCACCTCATCCATCTTGCTTTCCAACTCGGCGGGGACTGCGAATGCCATCTTCAGTTCAGGTAAAAAGGGTTGCTATACATGCGGCTCAGGCCTCAGCGGTCACACTCGCCCATCACAAAGTCGAGGCTGCCCAGCACGGACGGAATGTCACTGAGCATGTGACCGGGCAGGGTCTTGGAAAGGATGCTCAGATTCACAAAGGAAGGACTGCGGATCTTTAGGCGGTAAGGAACACCACCGCCCTTGCTGTGGATGTAGAAACCCAACTCACCCTTCGGATTCTCCGCACCGAAATAAATCTCACCCGCAGGCGCATCAATGCCCTGGGTGGCGATGATGAAATGATGGATGAGTTCCTCCATCTTCATTAAGACGCGGTCTTTGTTAGGCAGCATTCCTTTTGCGTCTGCCACATTGATGGGGCCGCCCGGAAGATCTGCAAACACCTGACGCAGAATGCGCACGCTCTGGCGCATTTCCTCCATGCGGACCAGGTAACGATCATAACAATCGCCTTTCGTCCCGATGGGGATATCGAAATCGTACTTCTGGTAGTCCAGATAAGGATTCGCTTTCCGCAAATCATGCTCCACACCGGAGCCGCGCAGATTGGGTCCGCTGATCCCGTAAGCAATGGCATCTGCCTTTGTGATGACGCCGATATCCTGGGTGCGGGCCATGAAGATGGCATTGCGGGTCAGCAACTTATCCACCTCATCGATGATCGGCTCCACCTCGTTGAGGAACTTCAAAACAGCTTCCTTGAAGCCCTCTGGAAGATCCCGCACCTGACCGCCCACGCGTGTGTAGCTGGTGGTGAAACGCGCACCGGTGAGCTGCTCGCACAAGTTATAAATCTTCTCACGCTCAGTGAAGGTGTAGAGGAAAACCGTCATCGCGCCGACGTCCATGGCGAACACGCCGACACCCAGCAGATGCGCAGAGATACGCGCCAACTCACAGCAGATCACCCGGATCGCACGCCCACGCTCAGGCACTTCCCAGCCCATCAGCTTTTCCACCGCCAGGGCATAAGCCACATTGTTGGCCAGAGGAGCCAGGTAATCCAGCCGGTCCGTGTAAGGCACGAACTGATTATAGTGCATGTTCTCGGCGATCTTTTCATCGCCACGGTGCAGGTAACCGACATCCGGCTCTGCCTTCGTGATGATCTCACCATCCAGCTCCAAAATCATACGCAACACGCCGTGCGTGGCCGGGTGGGAGGGGCCCATGTTCAGGACTAACTTCTCGCCCACGATATCACTGGTCGTCTCTTCGAGACTGTCCAGGTGCATCGCAGCCTTGGCGGCAGTGTCCGGGGTCTCGTATTCACGGGTAACGGCAGGCATAATGAGGGTGGAAAGTGACTATTCTACGCCGCCCAAACAGCGGCAAGACGAATTTGTGAAAAATTTCACAAGCGCCCCTGAACTTGCCTCAGGAATCCCATCCGCCAAGCAAAAAGGCTGTCTGCGTAACAGACAGCCTTTGAGAGGTTGGAAATCCAGACAACGAGCCAGGAAAAATCAGGCGACAGGTGAAGGAGCACCTTCAGCGGCCTTCGGCAAAGTGAAACGGAAACGGATCTTGCCACGCTTAGCGGCTGCACGGGCCTTGCGCTTCGTGCGCTCCTTCGGGTTCTCATGAGCGCGCAGGCGGCGCATCTCCTCAAGGATGCCTTCCATCTCAAGCTTGGTTTTCAGACGCTTGAGCGCGCGGTCAACAGGCTCACCTTTGCGGATTTGGACTTCGGGCATACAGATTCAGAGAATGGTTTGAAAAGGGCGGCGAGTGTATGGGCAGAGAAGCGTTCGTCAAATGGAAAGATGAACTGTGGGAAGGTTTTACGGCTATTCGGACGCAGAGTCTCATACTAAAACATTTCCCTGCCACCCCAAAAAACTGATTTTGCTTCACCTCGTCGGCATCCTGTATTTGAAATAGCAGAGCATCAAGAATGCTCAATTTTTTCAAATAGATACTTTTTTGTTTCATTTAACCTCCACGATCACTCTCTGGTATCGCGTGAGTGATGGCGTCCCATTGTCCGTGACAGCCAGGATGATATGCAAGGTGCCGGCGCGCAGCACCCGCTTCTTTGGCACGACTAAGCTTGCTTCCGGTTTATCGGCATTCTCAATCGACAGCGGCATGCCGGAGGTGGCTCCGGACATAGTGAAGGTGCCGGGCTCGGGGTAGTAGAACCATGCGTAGTTCAGCACATCGCCATCGGGATCACTACTGGCTTTGGCACTGAGTTGGATGCGGTCGTCGGGTTTAGCGATGAGTTCGGCAGGGTGATCGAGCTTGGGCTCGGGCGGATGGTTCGCCTCGGCGTAGGGCTTGAGGGTCCAGTCCATGCGGGCGCTGAAGTCGTTTTGATACGCGGTGCGCCAACGCCAGATGCTGGCGTGGTTGCTGGTGTGCCAGTGACCGTCCACGCCGAGCACTTCATCGTCGGCATCCGTCCAGAAGGGCCGCGTCTCGGGCTCCAGCAAGCGTTTGTGCGGCGGTGGCGTGTAATACTCGTAGCGTCCGCCCCAGCTTCCCCAATTTGGCTTTTCGGGAACGCTCAGGCCGTTGTTGATGAGGTAAAGAAAGCTCGGCGTATCGCCCTCCATGAGGTACTCCCACTGCGGATACTGCGCGCCTAGCGGGCCTTTGCAGCGGATGTGCTCGTCGAGCCAGGGATTGTCCACCGTCGTGAAATCCGCGCCGCCGAAGCGCCCATGAAAGCGATCTCCGCTGATGCCGCTCCATGTCGCGAAATGATACGCGCCGCCGAGCGAAGTACCCGGGCTGGTGATGTAGAAGAGCTTGGGGAAAGTCTTGCGCAGCCACGGGCCGCTGTCGTCTTGATCGGAGATCGCATAAACACGCAGTTTGAATACGAAGCGCTCCAACTCCGCAGCCGTGCGCGTCTTCTGCACCTTCCAAAGCGCCTGCGCGAGACAGTTTGGCCCGCCCCACACCGGCACCCAAAGCGGTCGTGGGTCATCGCGATCCGCCGCTGCAATGATCAACTCCGAGCCCGCTGAGTCCATGCCCTCGCCGACTGCATTCATGCCATAGTCGGCGCGACCTTCACAAGTCACCGCCAGCAGCTTCTCTGCCGTCGGAAAGCCCGACTCATGCTTCTCCAGATTCTCCCGCACCTTACCGTAAGCCTCCACGATCTCGCGAATGCGCCACGCGGCGACTTCCTTCTTCTGATGCACCGACGTCGTCGCCACGAGGCCCTCCACATCCCACTGATTCGAGTAGACAAGGAACCTCACCATCGACATGGCATCATCCGGCTCGTTTTCGATGTCGGTCATAATGAGCACGCGCGGCTTGTCGGCGGCCGCGAGCACCGTGCTAACAAGCAGCAGAAAGAAAAGAAACTTGAGGGTGGATTTCATGGTCGCGACAATATTAACTCATGACTATCTCGGCAATGATACCTGATTTGCCGCAGATGTTGCCCGGATTCTAAGGTGCCATTCGTCGAAGGTATGGATCGCTGGTGCGTGTTGATCATCCGAGTGCGGCGAGGGTGCCTTTTTCCCAGGTGAGGCCCCAGTCCTTCATGGCTTTCACCACGGGCAACAGCGCGTTGCCTTTGTCGGTGAGCTGATAGGCCATGTGGCGGGAGCCTTCGCTGTCTTTGATCTGGGTGACCACGCGATGCTCCAGCAGGCGCTTGAGCCGGTCGGTAAGGATGTTGGTGGGGATGCCTTCGGGTGAGGAGAGGAAATCTTTGAAACGAGTTTTGCCGAGGATGAGGTCGCGGATGACAAGGAGCGTCCAGCGGTCGCCGAAGATGTCGAGCGAGCAGGAAACGGGGCAGGGCGAACGGCGAGCCGGGGCTTTGGCCAGCTTGGCAGTGGCGGAGGATTGGGACTTGGCAGTAGGCATGAAAGTAGAATGCCCAACTTGTTACTTGCAATCAACAAGTATCCATGCGCTTATACTTGCATATTGCAAGTATGACACAAAAAGCCGACCTTATCCCCCAACTCGCTGCTCCCGGAGCAGGTCTGCCAAAGATCGAGCGCTTCGTCGCCAATCTCATGATTCGCTGGAAGGCGGCACGCACGAGCCGTGTGCAAGCAGCCGACACTTTTGAGGCGGAGCGTGGGGCGATCCTGCGCTTACTCGATGGTCGTGATGCATCGGCATTGAGCCAACCGGTGCTGATCAAGCGTTTGCCAGGTCTGGAGGATAGCAGCCGCTTTTGGTCACTGCTGATGGTGATAGACCATCTACGGATTGTGAACCGCGACATCGCGCAGGTGATCGTCAGCCTTGGTTCGGGGAGCCTGCCAGAGGGTGGGGCTAGCATCGCCGCGATGAAACCTAGCCCGCAGGTGACGCCGACGGTGATCGCCGAGTTTGATCGAGGGTGCCGCGATTTTGCCGACACGGTAGCTGCGGTGGCGGAGCTCAAAACGGCGCTGAAATACGCCCATCCCTGGTTCGGGTCGATGGACGCGGCGACGTGGCATTTCATGACAGGCTTTCACATGCAACTCCATCACCAGCAGATGAAGCTCATCCTGGCTGGCCTCCCTCAACCTTAACCCCACACGACCACAACCCCATGAAGCGAATCCTCGTCATCGCCACTGCCTGTTTCCTCGTTAGCTGCGCTACTTCCACGCCGAGAGGCTCTGCTGAGCAGGCACTCACGAGGCCCATTTCAGAGCGCATTCACTGGCCTGATCGATACGATCCACGGCAGTCCACTTTCTTTGTTCACAATGAGATTGAAATCCAAGCATCGCCTCGGGTCATTTGGAATATTCTGGTCGATGCCGAGTCCTGGCCGCTTTGGTATGAGGGAGCCAAAGAGGTAAAAATCAAGGATGCGTCCTCGCGTTTGCTATCGGCTGATTCAGACTTCACATGGAAGACGATGGGCATGAGCTGGGTGTCCCAGGTGAAGGAGTTCGTGCCCTATCAACGATTGGCCACTGAAAGCCGCAAAAGCGTGATCCAAGGTTATCATGCCTGGCTGATCGTTCCCAATGGCACAGGCTGCAAAGTCATCACCGATGAGTCGTTTCGAGGGCCGCTGGGACGACTCCAAGGAACCTTCATTCCGAACAAATTGCACCGCCTCCATCAGATGTTCCTAGAAGAACTCAAGAAGAAGGCCGAAGCCAAAACCCAACGCTCCAAGTCATGAGGCGACAATACTGGGTCATCCTGCTCATCCTCACTATGCCGCTTCTTTCGTTTCTTCCATCCTGCGCTTACACCGCGCCGTTTCGGCGGGTGGAGGCCGTGCCGGAGACGCTCAAGATGGCAGTGGTTACGCTCAGCGCGGTGGAGAGTCGAGCCGGGAAGCGCAAGGCGTTCTTCGACGACACCAAGCGCGTGCTGGCCGATCTACCGAATCAAAGCGGGCTGCTGGGCTACTCGTTTCGCTTTCAGATCATCGGCCGGAAAGCGTGGACGATGACCGCGTGGATGGATGAGGCTTCACGGGATCGCTTTGCCGCATCGCCAATCCATCAGGCCGCTGTCAAAAACAGCAGCGTCACTGCCCAGAACATGCGGTTCATCACCGTGGAGGTGCCGGTCAACGAACTGCCGATGAAGTGGCCTGACGCTCTGCGGTTACTCGATACCGCTCCCGCCTATGAATAAGTCCCGCCGGGCCTGGCAGACATTTTGGCTGGCATCGGCCACTATTTTCATGGTGTCGCTAGATGCCACCGTGGTCGTCGCGGCTTTTCCCGCGTTGCGAGCAGCCTTCAGCGGCACCTCGGCGGCGGCGCTTTCCTGGACCATCAATGGCTACACCATCGTGTTCGCCGCGCTACTGGTGCCCTTTGGCCGAGTGGTGGATCAGTTTGGCCCTCGACGCTGCTTTTTTCTGAGCATGGGCGCATTCACCCTGGCCTCAGCAGCCTGCGGACTCGCCACGACTCCAGAGTGGCTCACTGCGGCGCGAGTCCTTCAGGCAATCGCTGCCGCGATGATTTCCCCAGCCTCTCTCGCGTTGATCCTCGCGGCGTTTCCTGCCGAGCACCGATCTCGCTCGGCAGGTCTTTGGAGCGCGGTGGGTGCTCTCGCCGCCGCCTCCGGGCCTGCCATCGGTTCCGCTCTGATCCAGTGGTTCTCATGGCGCATGATCTTTCTGATCAATCTACCGATAGGGCTTGCCGTGTTCCTTCTGGCGATGCTGCGATTGCCGACAGATGAAACGATGCGGACAAGGCCCAGCGTGGATCTTGTTGGCACCTTGCTCCTCATTTTGGCGGTCGGTGGAATCGCGGCCGGGCTCTCAGAGGCCGGGGAATCTGCGCTGCTGTCAAACGCGGTGCTCATACCTCTCGGACTGGGGCTGGTGATGTCTGTGAGCTTCCTGCTTTGGGCACGACATCGCACGGATGCAGCGCTGGATCTGCGTTTATTTGCCGTTCCAATTTATCGCTGGGCCAGCGCGGCCACGCTGGTGCTCGGCATCGCATTTGGGATGATGTTTCTCGCATTCTACCTGCTCGTAACTGGCGTTTGGCACTACTCGCAGGCGATGGCCGGCTTCGCCGCTACGCCCGGGCCTCTGTTCGCGACGCTCGTAGCCGCAGGGCTCTCCCACCGTCTTTCCAAACGCAACGCCCGTCTGCCAATGATGGCGGGAGGACTCGCGTTTGCAGTGAGCAATATCTGGCTCGTCCTGCGAGTGAATGAAGAGCCAGCTTACCTCACGATCTGGCTACCCGGGCAAGTGCTCGGAGGCATCGCCATCGGGCTCATGCTTCCCAGCATCGCCGCTGTAGCAGTATCCACTCTGCCTCAGCATCAACTCGGCATTGGTAGCGCAGTGAACAGTGCGCTGCGTCAACTCGGCAGCTCGCTCGGAGTCGCCCTGGCCGTCGCCCTCGTGGGCAACAGCGCTAGTGAGATCGCTCCGTTCCGGATGGTCTATGGCATCCTCATGGTCTGTGGATGCGTCATCGCAGGGATCGCGTGGCGACTCCGCTTTCAGCGCTGAACTACCTCACACACCGATCCATCCGCGCCGCGAAATCACGCAGGAAGTCGATGCGCCAGCGGTTCACGGTTTTGGCACCGCGGTGGATGCCTTCGGTGGTTTCGGGGCTGGGGTCATCGATCCACCAGTTCGGGTGCGTGGTGGAGGCGGGCTTGGTTTTTTCCAAAGGAGGCAGTTCGGCGGTGAATCTGCCGCCTTGGCCGTGGAGAGCGGGGAAGTCGCTTTCAATGAGGTAGGGCCAGATTTTGGCATCGCGGGGCGAAAAGCGGAACCGCAGTGTTTGGCCTTCCAGCGCGCCGTTTGCGGGGATGCGCTTGTCGAAGACCATCGTGGCCTGGTTTTGCGAAGTGAAGCCTTCTGGTGCGGGAATGGCGAACTCGAAAACGCCGAAGGCCTCGGCTTTATCAGCCTCGTTGGTGTGGTGATTGAAGATGGTGTGGCGATGATCCCACACGCGCACGAACTGCCCGCCCCAGCCTGGCTGGGTAGGATGGCCAGGTGTGCCGTGCAGCAGCCAGGCGACGGTTGGCGTGTCGCCCATTTTGATCGTGCCCTTGAGCTGCGTGGCGAAGTAATCGCCGAGCGCTCCGTGACCGGCGATATGCCGCTTGACGAAAGCTTGATTACCCCACTCGCCACTTTGATCGCCGCCGACGAACCAGCCGCGATAAGTTGAGTTCGCCTCAATAATCCAAAGTGCGGGATGGCGTTGCTCAATATAGTGGTAGGCGTCCACACACCACATCTTGTTCGGGCCGCCGATGAAATATACGCGCAATTTCGACAAGATGTCAGGCGCGTCGTGAAGCGCCTGCGCGAGGTCTTCGAGGCCGCCCCACACGAGCACATGCAACGGACGCAGATCATCACGGCGGGCGCAGTGGATGATCCATTCGGAGCCCTCCGTGGCGCTGCCAAAGCCTGCCGCACCGGGGCTTTCGAGAGCACCTTGCTTTGTGATCGCTCGCAGCGCTTCCGGTGCGGGATAGCGCGGCGAGTGCTTGCGTAGGGTGGCGAAGTCGCGCTCATACTCGGCGATCACCTCCAAAATGTCCTTCTTTCGCCCTGGACCATACGGCGAAGAAACGAGTCCCTCCAGTTCCAGCACATCCGCGTAGAGCAGCAGATGCACCATGGACTGATCATCATCGGGATCGGTGCCGCCGATGTCGGTCGTGACGAGTATACGCGGGCGTTCCGTGTCAACGGCATTCGCTGCCAACGTCAACATAAGCGCAAGAAACAAGCTGAGGAAGAACCGAGGCATAATCACTGGGGGCCTGCGTTTTTCATGACGATTTCAGGGACATGTTTGGCCTCATCTAAAGTGTAAGGGTAGGGTGGCTGAGTGAAAGCCTCGACCATGAGTCCTTCGGTGCCGCCGAGGCCGGTTTCTTGCCTGCCTTTCGTAGCTTCGTAAACGTTGTCCCTGGCGGTGATGAAGGCGTGATTGCCATCGGCAAAACGATGCGGGTCCTTCACTTGCTTGAAATAGTTTTGCTCGATGAGCACGGACGCAAAGGATCCGACGCCGATGCAGTAGCTGTTGCCCGAACAGGCGTAGTAGTTATTGAATGCGTGACTTTGACCAAAGATGAAACGCGGCATGCGTTGATCCACAAGCTCGGCAAACCAATTATGGTGATAGGTGGCTCGGTTTTTGCCACGATCTGTCTCAATGTGCGTGGACCCTCCGCCAACAAGGCAGCACAGGCGGTGATCATTCGTTGCGTCTGTGTACCAGAATTTGCACCAGGAAACCGTGAGGCAATCACTGCCGACGGTGAGGTCCAGATTGCCATCACGGCTGTCCCAAACGTTGAGATGATCAAACCACAGGTGATGCGACTCGCGGGCGGCGATGGCATCCGCAGGGTCGTTGCCGACACCGGCACCTTGGATGTTTAGATTGCGTACGATGATGTTACTTGCGCGTTTAATGCTCAACCCACCGTGGATTGTTGCGCTCTTGTTCGCGCCAATAAGAGTCTTGTGGCTCTTGATTTCCAGGGCCTTGGGTCCGGTGGAAATTTTCCCAGACACGACAACCACGCACGGGGATTCATCAGACAGAAGGCGCTTCAACTCTTCCAGCGTAGTGACGGTGACCGGTTGGGCGTCACCGCCACCCGTGGTGGTTTTTAAACCATAGGCCTCCACACTGGCCCAGCCGATGGGCTCAGTGGCGGAAGCTGCTGGCATCGTGAAAATGGCAGCAATGGCGGACAGTGCAGAAAGATAATGCGTCTTCATAGTGTGGTAATTGAAAGATTAACAATTTTAATCAAGGCAGTTCTACCTTCATCGTGACAAGTTCTTCCAGTATTCTAAGATGAGTCGTGCTTTCCATTCACCAGTTTGACCCTGCCCGCAGTCCATTTTCACCCTATGGCTTTAGTTGTCAGATGTGGGAACCCACGCTCATGCCAAAGCCGGACCGGCATAACGAACTCGAGATCAACTTTCTGTGTAGCGGCTCTGTAACTTATCTTATGGGCGGCAAGCGCACGACCATCCCGGCCGGACGCATCGCCCTGTTTTGGGCTGCTATCCCGCACCAAATCGTGGCCTGGGAAGGAAAAGAGCCATATTTTGTCATTACACTGCCACTAGAATGGTTTTTAGCTTCCGGTGTTTCCGCCACTCTTGCCCAGGTGGTGTTAGAAGGCGGACTGGTCGTTGATATATGCCCCTTGGACATGGACCCATTGCAATTCCGGCGCTGGGAGGGAGATCTGAGTGCCAAGGATGAAGTACGCGAGCGCGCCGCACTTCAGGAGATTCAAGCGCGTCTGTTACGCTTGGCGCATGCACAACCGAAAGCAGCAAAAACACGCCCTGTCTCCCCTTGCCTTTGTCGAGCGGATCAGCTCGCCTGCTACATCGCCCAAAACTACCATCTACAACTCACGGCAGAGAGCATTGCCAAGGTCGTCGGTCTGCATCCGAACTATGCCATGAATCTTTTCCGCAAAGTCTTTGGCACGACGATGACCGATTTCATTGTCCAACATCGTCTTTCTCATGCACAGCGTCTGCTGCTAACAACTGATGACTCCGTGGCCGAGATTGCCTTTGCCTCTGGCTTTCAAAGTCTCAGCCGTTTCAATGAGGCCTTCAAGCGTGCGTGTGCCAGCTCTCCACGAGAGTATCGAAAAAGCCTCAAGAGTTAAAAAAAGTTTCCCCCCAAGCAAAAGGACTTTATCCATCGACTGGATTCAGTTCTCGGCAAGAACAATCGGTAAATCCCGGAAGACACATCTACTTGCCGAAAGCCCGTGTACAAAAAGGCTCAGCTAGATTTATCTCACCCCTTCAGCCCTTCCTGACGCAGGAAGTTTTCCACCCAGGTGATGTCATACTGGCCATTCTGAAAGTCGCTGGTGGTCAGGATTTTGCTTTGCAGGGGGATGGTGGTCTTGATGCCTTCGACGACGAATTCGCCGAGGGCACGGCGCATGCGGCGGATGGCGATCTCGCGGGTGGCACCGGTGACGATGAGCTTGGCGATCATCGAATCGTAATACGGAGGCACTTCATACCCGGAATATACGTGGCTGTCCACGCGGACGCCGCGGCCACCGGAGGTGTACCAAAGATTGATCTTGCCGGGGCTGGGGGCGAAATTGCGATAAGGGTCTTCGGCGTTGATGCGGCACTCGATGGAGTGACCGCGAGCAGTGGCATTGAGCACGTGCTCGCTCAGCGGCAGACCAGCGGCGATGCGGATCTGCTCCTTGATGAGGTCGCAGCCATAGACTTCTTCCGTGATCGGATGCTCCACCTGGATGCGGGTGTTCATCTCCATGAAGTAGAAGTCTTCACGGTTGTTATCGACGAGGAACTCGATGGTGCCGCAGTTCTCATAGCCGATCTCTTTGCAGATACGGACGGTGGCATCGCCCATCTTTTTGCGCAGGGCCTCGGTCATCTTGGGGCTGGGGCACTCTTCGATGATCTTTTGGTTACGCCGCTGCATGGAGCAGTCGCGCTCGCCGAGATGGACAACATTGCCGAGTCTATCCGCGACGATCTGAAACTCGATGTGATGCGGCTTTTCGACCAGCTTTTCCATGTACATGGAGCCGTCGCCAAAGCACTTGAGGGCCTCCAGAGAAGCGGCCTGGAAGCTGGAGATCAAAGTCGCTTCATTGAGCACGGGGCGCATGCCACGACCACCACCGCCGGCGCTCGCCTTGATGATGACGGGATAACCGATCTTGCGAGCCCACATGAGGGCTTCTTCCTCGTTATGAATGAGGCCATCGGAGCCGGGGGTGACGGGCACGCCAGCGGCACGGGCGGTCGCACGGGCTACATTCTTGTCCCCCATCATGGAGATGACGCGGGAACTGGGTCCGATGAACTTGATTTTGCACTGTTCGCAGACATCCGCGAACTCGGCCTTTTCAGAGAGGAATCCGTAGCCGGGATGGATGGCGTCCACATTGGCGATCTCCGCCGCGCTGATGATGCGGCTGATCTTCAGGTAGCTCTCGCTGCTGGGGCCGGGGCCGATGCAGATGGCTTCATCCGCCAGATGGACGTGCATGGAGTCCACGTCTGCCTCGGAATAAACGGCGACGGTTTTGACATCGAGCTCTTTGCAGGCGCGGATGATGCGGACGGCGATCTCACCACGATTGGCGACGAGGACTTTGCGAAACATGAGGGGCGGGAGTGAAGAAGATGTGCTTGTCTTGACTTTCTGACGGTTGACCTCTTGATCCGCCTGACCGTCAAGAAGTCAGGCGTCAAGGATGCATCCTGCGGATTTCCTCAGGCCTTCAGCTCAAATAGAGGCTGGCCATATTGGACGGGCTTGCCGTCTTCGACGAGGACGCGGGCGATAGTGCCGCGCATCTCGGCTTTGATCTCGTTCATCACCTTCATGGCCTCAATGATGCAAACATTGGAGTTTTCATCCACGGAGTCGCCGATGTTGATGAAAGCCTTCTCACCAGGCGCGGCAGAGCGATAGAATGTGCCCACCATCGGGCTGTTGATGGTCGGGCCGGCAGGCTCGGAAACCGCAGAAGGGGCGGACGGGGCAGGTCCGGCGGCCACGGGAGCGGCTGCTACCGGGGCGGCAGACATGGCCATCGGCGCGGCGGATGCCATGGGCAGATGTTTCAACAATTCCTTGGCCGCTTGAAAGTCGGAACCGCGACGCAGCTCGACCTTAGATCCTTGATTTTCAAAGTGAAAGTAGCTGAGATCGTTCTCGGCCATGAGGGCCACGATCTGTTTGATCTGCTTCAGGTCCAAAGCTGTGGCCTCCTTCTCGTTAGATTTGATGTCGTCCATTAATGGGAATGTGAGTGCGGTTAGCGGCACTGAGGTTAGCGGCTATGACTCCCGTGGCAAGAATAAAGAAAAACCGTGTTACGGGCGTTTTCGCGGACCTTTTTTGGCCGGGCGCTTCCCGTCTGCGGATCTTGGAGGCCGGCTGGAGGACTCGCTCCAGGAGGATTTGCCTTTGCCAAAACCCCGTCCACTGCCGCCACCGGCGCGCGGTTTGCGATCCCCTTCCGGGCGCTTGCCCCGGGGACTGCGGGGGCGTTCTTCACCGTCGCCGGAGCGGGAACGAGGCGTGCGAAGGCGCTCATCGTCGCCAAAGGAGCCACCGAAATCGCGCGGAGGACGGTCTTCGCCGCCAAAAGAAGGGCGTGAGCGCGGGCCGCCACGAGATGGTCGGTCGCTGCTGTCTGAGGAACGGGCACGCGGGCCGCGCGGCTTGTCATCGTCCCTGGATGGACGAGAGCGCGGGCCGCCACGAGATGGTCGGTCTTCACCGGCGGCAGAACGCGACCGTGGGCCACGGGGTTTGTCGTCGTCTTTGAAAGGGCGGGCGCGGGGAGTGCGCGGACGATCCTCAGCACCACCTGAGCGGGAACGAGGGCCACCGGACTTCGTCGCAGGGCGGCGGCGGACGACGGGGCGGGAGTGATCTTCATCGCCTTCCTCGCTGGCGGCCGCTTTGGCTTTGGCGATTTTCGGCGGGCGACCGGTCACACCATCCTTGGACATGAAGCGCTCAACTTCGACTTCCGTGAGCTGTTTCCAGCCGCCTTTTTGCAAACCTTTAAGTTCCAACCAGCCAATGCGTGTGCGGGTAAGGCGCTCCACTTCAAAACCGAGCTGGTAAAACATCAGGCGGATCTGGCGCTTCAGGCCCTGCTTCAGGACGACATGGGCGCGGTATTCAGTGATCATCCAGGCGCGTTCGCACTTGGCGTGGCCTTCTTCGGTCAGCATGCCTTTGACCAGCTTGGCCATCGTGGCCTGGTCCATTGGCTTGTCCACGATCACCTCGTATTCCTTTTCAGCACCCATGCTGGGGTGGATCAGGCGGTGGGACAGTTCCCCACGATTGGTCATCAGCAGCAGGCCCTCGCTGTCTTTATCCAGACGGCCCACATGATGCAGGGTCTGAAATTGCTTCGGCAGGAGCGAGTAGATCGTCATGCGATCCCGCTCATCGCTGCGGCTACAGATGTAGCCTCGTGGCTTGTGCAAGGCGATCACCACTCCGGTCTCGGCCTTCACAGGCTTGCCATCGGCGATGATCCGATCCTCATCCGTCACCTGAGTGGCCAGGTCCTTGATCACGTGCCCGTTGATGGACACACGACCTTCTTGAATGAGTACTTCGCAACCACGGCGGGAGCCGAGGCCGCACAGGCTGAGATAACGGTTGAGGCGCACGATGGGAGGCGGGGTTAAACCCGCGCGGACTATTCGGATTTGGTCTTGGGCAGACCGGTCGGGAGACGACCTTCCTTCCACTGACCGCGGGCCTTCATAAGCTTGATGCGCTCGCCGCGCTTGAGGACGCTGCGCTTGGTGCCAACGGAACCGGCGGTTTTGAGGCTGCGATGCTGAGACATGGTAAAAAGAAGGTTCGGGGTTCGGAAAAAGGGTTGCGAGAATAGACGACTCCACGCCTCGCGCAACTTGTTTGTTCATCTCTTCCACTTCCCCCCTTGACCGTCCGCCTTGGACTCTGGACCATCCACCTCCATGTCCGACGCCAGCGCCACTCCCATGATGAAGCAGTACCTCGCCATCCGGCGGGAGCTGCCGGAGGACGTGCTGCTGTTCTTCCGCCTCGGCGACTTTTACGAGATGTTCTTTGAGGACGCCAAGACGGCTTCCCCCCTGCTGAATGTCTCCCTCACCAAGCGCAACGGCGTGCCCATGTGCGGTGTGCCTCATCACTCCTCCCAGGGGTACATTGCCAAACTGATCAAGGCCGGCAAACGCGTCGCCATCGCCGAGCAGACCACCGATCCCGTGCCGGGAAAAATCGTCGAACGCGCCGTCTCGCAGATCCTCAGCGCGGGCACGATCAATGACCTGAACCTCCTGGAATCCAACCGGTCTAACTACCTGGCCGCCGTATTCCAGGCAGGCAAAAAAATCGGCCTCGCCTATGTGGATCTGACCACCGGCGAGTTCGAAGTCGCCGAATTCAAAGATCCCGTGGACCTCGTTGATGAACTGGAGCGCATCCAGGCTAGCGAGATCCTCCACAGCGAGGACCAGCGGGATTTGATCACCGCCCTCGGCCAGCCCGCCTGCGCGCTGGCCATTGAGAGCTACCTTTTCCTGGAGGATCAGGCCGACCACACCCTGACCCAGCATTTCAAAGTGAAGTCCCTGGACGGCTTTGGCTGCCAGGGCCTCAGCGCTGCCATCTGCGCCGCCGGATGCATCCTGCAATACCTGCAGTTTCAGCTCCGCCGAAATGTGGACCACATCCAGCGGCTGCGTGTGGCGCAAACCAGCGACTTTGTCCTGATCGATGCCGCCAGCCAGAGCCACCTGGAGCTGGTCAATGCCCGGGGCGGTGCCCAACATACTTTGCTCAGCGCCCTGGACCGCACCTGCACCCCCATGGGCGGGCGCAAACTCCGCCACTGGGTCCTGCATCCCCTGCGCGACCTGGATCAGCTCACCCAGCGCCAGGACATGATCGCCACCTTCCTGGCAGAGCCGCTTTTGCTCGGCCAGATCCGCACCCTGCTGAAGGAAGTCCGCGACCTGGAACGCACCAGCAGCCGCCTCAGCCAGGGCAGCGGCAATGGCCGTGATTTGCTGGCCCTCGCCACTTCGCTGGAGGTCGTCCCCTCGCTGAAGATCGCCTTGGAACAAGGACTGATGGCTTCCAGCCGTCAGCAGGCACCGGAGGCCCTCACGCCCCAGCTCCTCTCCCGCCTCCACGACCTCTCCCCCCTCGCCTGTCAGATCCAGGCCGCCATCGTGGACGAGCCGCCCATGCAGATCAAAGAAGGTGGCGTGTTCCGCCCCGGCTATCTCGCCGAACTCGATGAACTGCGCGACGCCTCCACCCTCGGTCGCCAGTGGATCGCCGATCTGCAAAACCGCGAGATCGAGCGCACCGGCATCAAGAGCCTGAAGATCAAATACAACGCCGTCTTCGGTTACTTCATCGAGATCACCAAGGCCAACGTCGGGGCCGTCCCCTCCGACTACCATCGCAAGCAGACCACCGTCAATGGCGAGCGCTACATCACCGATGAACTCAAGCGCATGGAGGACAAAATCCTCGGGGCTGAGGAGCGCAGCAAGGCCCTGGAATACGAGGAGTTCATCAACCTCCGCAGCCAGGTCCTCACCCACCTGGCCGAGATCCAGGAAACCGCCGCCGTCCTGGCTGTGCTGGACGCCCTCTGCTCCCTGGCTGAAACCGCGCGCCTCTTCAATTACACCCGCCCCGTCCTCAACGACACGCGCAACCTCTTCATCCGCGACGGTCGCCACCCCGTCCTGGATCAGAACCTCACCAGCGGCGAGCGTTTCGTCCCCAATGACGTCACCCTGGAGCCCGAGGAAAGCCGCCTGCTGCTGATCACCGGGCCGAACATGGCCGGCAAAAGCACCTACCTGCGCCAGACCGCCCTGCTCACCCTCATGGCCCAGATCGGCAGCTACCTGCCCGTCACCAGTGCCGAGATCGGCCTCGTGGACCGCATCTTCACCCGCATCGGCGCCAGCGACGACCTCGCCCGTGGCCAGTCCACCTTCATGGTGGAGATGAACGAGACCGCCCTCATCCTGAACAACGCCACCGAGCGCAGCCTCGTCATCCTGGATGAAATCGGTCGCGGCACCTCCACCTTCGACGGTCTCAGCATCGCCTGGAGCGTCGCCGAGCACCTGCACGACCACATCGGCGCCCGCGCCCTCTTTGCCACCCACTACCACGAAATCACCGCTCTGGCGCAAAGCCGGGCTGCCGTGAAGAACTACAACGTCGCGGTCAAGGAGTGGAACCAGCAGATCATCTTCCTGCGCAAGATCCTCCCCGGCTGCGCCGAAAAAAGCTACGGCATCCAGGTCGCCCGCCTCGCCGGCCTGCCTGAAAACGTCATCGAACGCGCCAAGGAAGTCCTCGCCCAACTCGAAGCCGGCCACCAGCCCGCCGAAAGCGTCACCGACATCCCCGCCCCCACCAGCGTCCCCGCCAAGATCAAAAAACCCCGCCTCACCCCCGATGCCGACATCGGCCAAATGACCCTCTTCGGTTAGGCCCCTCGACCTCTCTTTGCCTCCGCGATTGTTGTCTTTTGTATCCTTTTGTTCCGTTTTTTTATTTTCAGCCTCTTTCCCAGCCATTTTCTCCTTTAACTCCTTCAGGATGAAAGGCTTGGCGGGAAAAAGGAATGGCTCATTCTCGATACAAAAGGCATCAACATCCCCTGCCCCAGAGCCACACGAAACCTCACGCATGGCCTCCACCCAGGCCTGACGCGTTTGGTGATAGCGACGAGAACGGTTCATCAGAGTGAACCGGGTGGATTAAAAAGGAAAAGGGCAAGTGGTTTTGAAGCTATGAGGCTGACTTGTGTCTCGCCAGCATGGTCAATTCCTAGGAGAAAAAGAGACAAGCTTTTAACTTATGTTATAAAATTAGCATTTAATGTGCTTAGCGATAAAATATTGATGCAAAATGAACGACATGCGGTCAATCTGTTAAATATCTAACCGGGCATGATATGCACATAACAAAAATCCGAATACAAAATTTCCGACTGCTTGTTGACACTACAATAGACCTAGAGGACGAACTATCGTTGGTGCTCGGAAAGAATAATTGTGGAAAAACGTCATTCTTGCTGATTCTCGACAAATTTCTCGGCTTGAGCGCAGGTAGATCAGCATTTGCCTTTGACGATTTCAGTAGTGACTTCAAAGACTATTTGAGAGTGCGTGTTGAGAATCCAGCCAGCCAGCCGACTGTAGGTTTGGTACCGGGAATTTCCCTCAAAATATTCATCGCGTATGAAGATGACGATTACCTTTCAAACATTGGAAACAATGTAATTATGGATTTGAATGTGGACAACAAGACCATTGTCCTGGCCTTCGAGTATCATACTTCAGAAGAAAGCATCGTGAAAATTCGGGAGGACTACGAAGCTCATAAATCAGAGAAGAAGGAAAATGCCAAAGCCCTGTTCGACTATATAAAGGAACACCACACCAAATACTTCGATATTGCCAAAAAGAGTCTCCTCTACGATCACCTGAGCGAACACGAAGATGATTTGGTATTTACCGATCTGATCAAGGAACAAGTTCGCATAGATAAAATTATCAATTTTAAATGGGTTAGTGCTAAACGGAAAGTCTCGAACAAGGATTCCGACAGGGCTCTTTCGGCATTGTCAGCCCAAATTTATAAAAAGCTTGAAGCGACCAACAGCGATTCCGCAGCTCGCGATAATTTCAAAGATCTCCTGAGTAACACGGACAAAAGCTTGAATGCGGTATATGAAGTGCTCTTCAAGGGGGTCCTTGACGATGTCAAAGCGTTCGGAGGGATAAGAAAAGGAGACTCTGTTATCCGTATTGTTTCATCACTCCAGCACAGGGAGTTGCTGGAAGAAAACACAACGGTGATGTATGGCTTAAATCTAGGAGACCATTCCTTGCCCGAAAACTATAACGGGCTTGGATATATGAGCCTGATCAGTTTAATATTTGAGATCAAGCTTGCCCAACATGAATTCGAGAAGGAAGAAGAGAATCCTGCGGATATTAACCTTTTGTTCGTAGAAGAACCAGAGGTTCACACTCACCCGCAAATGCAGTGTGTTTTCATCAAAAATATTAAGTCTCTACTTAGCAATGGAATTAAAGCGTTAGACGGCAGGCAACGAAACCTTCAAACGATAATAACAACGCACTCGTCACATATTGTATCCGAGAGCAATTTCCACGATATAAAATATTTCAAGAGGATCGGCAATGCGATCACATCTAAAAATCTGAAGGATCTTGAAAAAGAATATGGCAGGCACAGTGCTCACTATAAGTTCCTGAAGCAATATCTGACATTAGACAGGTCAGATTTATTTTTTGCTGACAAAGCAATATTTGTTGAAGGCGATACAGAGCGTATCCTCTTGCCTGCAATGATGAAGAAGCTGGATCAGGACGATTACATTGCAGACTTTGAGAATGATGTTGAATCCCCGATATTACCTCTTCATTCGCAGAACATCTCAGTGGTTGAGGTCGGTGCTTATTCTCAGATATTTGAAAAGTTTATGGATTTCATTGGGATCAAATCTGTGATCATTACAGATATTGATTCTGTGAAAGCTGTTCCGGTTATTGATGATAAGGGAAAACCAAAAACAAATAAAGATGGCGAAGTAATAACTACCCTAGATGCCTGCCCTGTAGGCGACCCAGATGCCTCAGCAACAAGCAACTCATCGCTGAAGTTTTTCTTTGGTGTGGATGGACTGGCGGATCTCGTCGCTTTGACTGCGGACCAGAAAGTGTTGAGAAAAGACGGTCTTACTAAAGAATGGATCAACGATTCGGCTGGTCACCTTCGATGTGCATATCAAATAAAAGTGGTTGTGCCAAACACCTACCATGCACGCAGTTTTGAGGATGCTTTCTTCCACCTAAACAAAAAATTCCTGACTCAAAGGGTGTTCGACGCAAATAACGACTATCTCAAAGAAGCTTTTCCTACCTTGCCTATGGGAGCCACAAAAGATTTCTGCGCTGGCAGAAAGGGGCCTTATGAACTAGCAAGTGCTAAAATTAGCAAACCTTCTCTGGCCATGGAAATATTATTAAACAGCACCGAAGAAAAAATTACTATTCTGTCGAAGGAGGGAAAGCAAAAGACCATATCGAAAGATTTTTCTAATTGGGATACTCCAGTTTACATCAAGGAGGCACTAATATGGTTGAAGAACGACTAAATCTCGAACAAGAGGTGCAGCAGATATTTGACTGCGTCGATAAGGGGCAGAATTTTGTCTTGAGTGGAGGGGCTGGAAGTGGTAAAACCTATTCGCTTGTGCAGGTAATCAGGCAGGGACTTCTGGAGCACCCAGGATCGAACGTGGCATGTATCACCTTTACAAATTCAGCAGTCCGGGAGATTAAGCACCGCTTCATTAGCAAGAAGCTAATGGTAAGCACAATCCATGATTTCCTTTGGGATAGTATAAAACCCTTTCAGAACGAGCTGAAACTGGCCTTGCTGACTCTGATTACTGAGGGGAAAATTCTTTTCAGTGGTTCGGGTGAAGAAGCTCAGCCAAACTTCGCGGGGAAAAAAATCGAGTACAAAGAATATCTTTTATTGAGAGAAGGTATTATCTCGCATGATGAGGTGTTGGAAGTGGCGGCCTACATGTTTAGCCATCACCCAAAGCTCTGCGATATCCTAAAGGACAGATACAGGTTCATCCTGGTTGATGAGTATCAGGACACAAGTCCGCTTGTGGTTGAGATACTGCTGACCCACTTGGCGAAAAGTCGTCGTAAACACACAGTAGGGTTCTTTGGCGATTCGATGCAGGCGATTTATGAAAAGACGGTGGGCGATCTCAAGCTTTACCAGGAGGCTGGTGCCGTCATTGAGATCAAAAAGGAGCAAAACAGGAGGTGTCCACGGCTCGTTTTTGAATTGGCAAACAAGATTCGGAATGACGGATTGGTACAGCATGCTTCGCGCGATAAAAGCGCGCCGAACATGGTTAATGGAGCTGTGAAGGAAGGAACCGTAAAATTTTTCTACTCAGAGGGTGTTGCCAACATCGATGCCGTTAAAAAAATCTTGGTTGGGATTTTGAAAACGTAGGAAAAACGAAGGAGTTAAATCTCACTCATAATCTTATCGCTGCAAAAGCTGGTTTTGGAAGCCTGATGCAGATCTACGATGGTGATAAGATATTGGATTATAAAAAGAGAGTTTCTGATTTCCTCAAAGACGAGGCATCGGGATTTGCTGTTGACGGCAAGAGTTTTGGCGATGTGATCGACGGGTTGCTGGCCAATGCAACAGCTGCACAGCGTAAAAAAATAATGCCGACTAAAGGCATGCAGGAATTTATAGACTCAAATCCAGATCTTTTTAAAGCCGCAAGGAATTATCAATTCGAAACACTCAGAAAGCTATATGTAGATAAGGACTCCCTTTTAGATGATAAAAAAGATAATGCAGGAGATGAGGGAAAAGTCTCATCTAAGCGCGACACTTTAATCAAACATCTTTTCAGGATTCAGGCCTGCGTTGATTTATACTCACGTGGCCAGCATAATGAATTCTTGAGAAAAACTGAAATGAAGGTACTTCGCGCATCTGATAAACAGAGGATCAAGGCAATAATTGATCAACTGGTGGGAATGGGAGAATCCACAATCGGAGAAGTCATCGACTTTGCTGATGCCAATGGCCTCTGTATCAAAGATGACCGTCTTGAGGGATTCATACGCACTAAGGAATACATATATGATCGCGTGAGGTCAGTAAAATATCGTGAGCTACAAGAGCTGCACACTTATTTGGAAGGCCGATCTTTATTTTCCACCCAGCATAAGGTGAAGGGCGGAGAAATCGACAATGTCCTTGTGAGCTTGGATAACGGAGGCTGGTCGAATTATAATTTTAATCACCTGTTTAGCGACGAAGGAAAGGAGACAGTAAGAGACAGGTCTCGAAAGATATTTTATGTGTGCTGCACCAGAGCGAAGGAAAATCTGGCGGTTTACTGCCATGAGCCTTCACAGGCAGGCCTGGAAAGGATCAAAGAATGGTTCGGCACAAAAAATGTGATCCGTATTTAAAGCCTGCGAGGCATTTCGGCTTGCCCTCGCTAGTTGGCCTATTGCTCGTCCTGAAAGAGAAAAGATGCCAGTCTCCCAGTGCGCCTGATCGGCAGACTAGGTTCGCACGGTTTAGTCATCGATGGACTCCAGGTCTTCGATGGCTGCCTGAGCAAGACGGAAGGTCATACGGCCTGCCTTCGGTTGCGAAAGTGATTCATGAAGGTGTCACGATCCATCTCCACGGAATCGCCACGATCCAACTGGTCAAAGCCCGTCGCAGCCTCCTGCCGCAACCATTCCAGTGCCGATTCACGCGATTCCATCTGCCGCAAGGCTTCCCGCACGACCTCGCTCGCATCCTCATACAACCCAGAGGCCATTTTCCTAGCCAGAAGCGCATCCAGTGCCGGTGGTAAAGTGATCGTCATGCGCTACGAAATGCCATAATGTTCAAAGGCTGCAACTTCTCAAAAAGGGCCCGCCTTTACAGGGCCTACTCCAAACGACGTTGAGCCCATTTGTGATCCGACAGCTCCCTGGCCTCCGCCAAGGGACGTTCGCGACCATTTCGCACATCCTCCTCAGCAGCGGCAATATCCCGCAGGAGACGTGCGGCGTCATGCAACTCACGCCACACAGGGGCGTCATGAAGCGGCTCAGGTTGCATGAGTCAGGCAGCGGCCAATTTTTCAAGCTTCTGCAAATTCAGAGCCCCACCTCCGCGCAAAAAGAACCGGGTGATCTGGTCCCTCAAAGTCTGGTAGAGGGCGGGGTCCGTCACGGCGAGATCAGAGGGGACATCCCTCCGGGCATACCGAACCAGGGCGGCGACATCCGCCCAGCGTTTTTCTTTGAGGCGAATGCCAAGAAGCTCGGGATGCTCCAGCATCTCGCGGGCGATGAGTTCTTCTTCACGGGCGCTCATGGGAGCAGGATATCCAGATAAACGAGATTTTCCAGGGCTTGTTGCCTGGCCGGTTGGGCAAAAGCATCGACCACGGAGCGGATCGTTTCCGTGGCAGGCCTGTGTTTGCCAGCCAGGAACAGCACATCTTCGATATCGCGCGCATCTCCACGAACGAGCTTGGATGCAATCAGGTGCTCGATGGGCGGACGGTAGATCTCCAGCCTGCCCATGCGTTCCATGAGGACAGGTTCAAAACTCCCAACCTGAGTCGGTCCTGGATCAATGATTTGCACGTAGGGTTTGCCAGGCTCCAGACTGGACTTGGGATCAAACAAGAGGCCCGCCGACTCAACCGCCTGACGAAGTTCAAGTCTGTCATAGTCACTGGCAGGTCTCCAGACATCCAGGTCTCTGGATGTCCTTCCTGCCATCCCACCAAAGACACAAGCGACCGAACCGATCAGGCATAGACGGATCGGAGGTCCATCACGCCCCAATGCCACAGCAATCCGCTCCAGCAGAGTCAGCCATTCTTCGTGATTCAATTTCGCAGACACAGAAGATAGAATTAGTCGGAGCAGGCTGTCCCGGCAAGTTTCCAGGATCCGTCATGCGGTTTACCTTTCAAAATAACTGCATCCCGGTGATGCCGCGCCCCGCGACTCTCGGAGCGCGAGAAGTCCACGTGCGCCAATCAGCGGCGAACCGACCCAGCCCGGCAACGGCTGTTTCTCGCGCCCATCCAGGGCGCTGCCCGCAGGTGGTCATAAATCTCCCGCATTCCGGGGGTTTCGTTCGTTCCTCGCTCCACCACCCGGCTAATCTCTCACCTCCCTCCAGGAGGTTATGAGGTCTGACGCAACAGACAAATCCCAGAGGAATGTTCAAAGCACCCCATGAGTCCCTTGCCTCACCGGGAGTCCATGATAAATTTCCCTTATGACGGCCACCCTCACTGCACCTGCCGAAGCCCTGCTGCGGGAACAAATCGCCAACGGTCAGTTTAGTTCCATTGATTCCGCCGTCGAAACCGCGATCCAGACCGTCTTCGGACATCGCGCCAGTCCTGCGCTGGAATCCCTCCTGGACGAAGCGCTTCAACACCCAGGGCGGTGTGTGCCGATATCCGAACTGCGCCAGAAGCAGGCATGAATACTGTCGTCTTCAATCCGCTGGCGGTTGACGACCTCGAAGATATCACCGGCTACATCGCTCAAGATAACCCTGTGGCTGCGGAGGCCGTGCGCCAATCCATCCTGGACACTGCCGAACGCCTCGCCTTGCATCCGAGTCTGGGTATCCGTCCTCGCTTCAGCTCCGCACGCTATGCAGGCATCCGCTTTCTCCCGGCGCATCCCTATCCGATGTATTTGTTGTTTTACCGCGAGCTGAACAGCGAAATCGAGGTGCTGCGCATCCTGCATGGTGCCAGAAACCTGCCGCCTCTCTTTGAGTGAGTAAGAATCATTAAACTGTAGCGGACAGCTTCTCGTTCAAGCGCACCAGAGTCTGAAGGTCTTCCGTGAACTCCTGTCGGTCGTAATGGAGGGAAATGCGGCGCTTGGAAAGCTCGCGCATGAAATCGCCTTGAGATATACCGGCGATATCGGTCCCCTGCCCCAGGGTCACCTCTTCAGCCGCAAACGCGCCTACGGCGAGATGGAGCTTCGCATTCTGCGGCTGCATCGTTTTTCCAGGATGGCTGGCAGTGGAACGGTGAAGGTCATGCTTATGCAATCTGCCCCCGAAACTCAAAATAACAAGGCGCGATCATTTCGACGCACTGCCGCAGCCTCGCCAGGACATGGTGACAAGCACCTCGACAATCGCCGCTAAAGGAGCTAATCTCTCGGAATGCTGACTGCGCTGCCATCACCTGAAGAACTGCGCCGCCTCCCCACGGACCGTCTGCAGGAGTTCGCCCTTTTTATTCATACCTTGCTGCACGAACGCCGCGCAAGCCGTGAGTCGATGATCGACGAGACAGCAGGCAGCCTGACACAAGAAGAAGGTGAAGCCCTGGAAACCGCTCTGGCTAGCTGATCAGATGACGATCATCCAGGCTTGAACGGTTAGGCGGACCTGGAACGACGTTGAGTCCAGACGCCGGACAGGATGCCCGCATGCTTGGGTTTTGTTCTCGCGTTGGGCCGGGGGTTGCGCTTTGCTTGCGCCCATGAATCCGCCGCCTCTACCTAACAAAGACCGTGATCATCTGCGCCTGTTGGTGATCGGGCATTATGTGGCGGCGGGGCTGATGGTGCCGGGCTTGGGGTTTTTGGCGTTGCATTATGGGATCATGAATGGGGTTTTTGGGAACCCGGAGTTTTGGCAGAAGGTGAAGGAGCCGCCGCCTTTTGATCCGATGATGATCATGGGGGTGATGCGGTGGTTGTATCTGGGGTTCGGGCTGATGATGGTGGTGAGCGGGGTGCTGACGCTGATGGCGGGGCGGCGGATCGCGCAGCGGCGTGGGCGGACGTTTACGATGGTGATCGCGGCGCTGAATTGCATGAATTTTCCGCTGGGGATGTTGTTGGGCATTTTTACCCTGATCGTGCTGAGCCGGGAGTCGGTGGAGAGGCTGTATGTGGCAGAGCGGGTGGAGTGATGTGGGCGATGTGGCTGAACGGGATCTCTTGCGCTGTGGGCAGGGACTCCGCATGGTGCGGTGTGTGCGGTCCCGGTCGTGTGTGCGGGGGGCATGTTTGGCTTTTGTTTATGAAACGATTTTTTCTGCTGCCTTGGGTTTTTCTTTTGGTTCACTGTGCTTCGCCGCGTCCGGGGAGTGACGGGGGGAGTCTGCCGCCGTCGGGGCGGGGGATGCCGGAGATCGTGAATGTCTCGGCCTATGATCCGAAGGAGCGGCAGCGGGAGGGGCGGGGTTTCACGGAGCATGATGTCTCCGCCCTGCGGGCGAACGGGGCCGTCGGCTTGATTGCCCGGGCCGGGAAGGGTGGAAACCTGGACACGAAGTGTGCGAATTTTTTAGCCTCGGCGGATCGGGCCGGGATGATGCCGGGGGTTTATTACCGGGTGCAGCGGCATGTGGATGCGGTGGCGCAGGCGGATCAGATGGTGAATCGGGCGCTGGAGCTGGCGCGCAGCCGCTCATGGAATGCGCCGGCGCTGTTGCTGTGCGGGGATTTTGACGGGGATCTGCCGCTGTCGGCCATTTTGCGCTTTATGGATCGGGTGGAGGCCCGGACGGGGGTGGTGCCAGTGGCGTATCTGGAAAACAGTACGCAACTGAAACAAACGCTGAGCGGGGCGGACGCGGCGGCCAAGGCGAGGCTGCGCCGGATGCCATATTGGCTGGCGCTGTATGCGCATGACAGCGGGGCGGGGCCGGTGTATCCGGCACCGGGGAACCCGAGGGGGCTGGTGAATCAGTATCGGGTCTGGGGGGACTGGACGATGTGGCAGTATGGCGGGGTGGAGTGGGCAGGCGGGCGCTCGCGGCCGAAGGTGTATCACCACGGGCCGTATCGCTTCAGCACGTATTTTGGCAATCTGGACCGGCCGGTGGAGCGGAATGTCTTTCAGGGATCGCAGGCGGAATTGGCGGCTTTTTGGCAGCGGCATGGTCTGCGCCTGCGGTGAGTGCAGGGGCATGAAAGACGAGGATGAGGAGGCAGGAAAGGCGCTTTTTTGCCCTAAGCGATGCGGTGTGTCTGAGCCGGTGGGTCGGGGAATCCCGAGGGCACGGTTTCCCCTCTAAAAAGGAGTCTAGTGACGCCTGCCTGAAGGACTACAGATTTTAAAGGCCGTCTGTACGTCGCTTTGGCCCTTTCTGTGCTTTAAAGCATATTTGAAAATTATGATGACCTCGCTACTAAATGTCCAGATAAATCAGCCTGCACTGCGTGCAGGTCTGATGATGGGTTTGCTGGGGATGTTGTGCAGTTGCAGCAGCCCGAAGCAGGTCGGTTCCGTGCCTGGCACGGAGCCGAAGGTGAATATGAACGAGCGCACTTTGCTCGAAATGAATTTTGACGATGCGAAGGCGATCAGCCCGCAGAATGCATCCGTCGGATCATTGTTCCGGGTGGCGGCAGACAGTGTCGAAGTGCTGAAAACCGACCGCCAGGGGCAGCCGGTAAAGGTGCGTGCCAAAGGCCATGTCTTTGTGGAAATGTCCCTGGCCCAGCGGGCGACGGCCCTGTGTGAAGAGGCGATCCTGACGAATGACAGCATGACGCTGACAGGTAACCCGATGGTGAAACGCGGGGACCGGGTGGCGAAGTCCGCGACGGAGGATACGACCTTTTGGATCACGGAAGCCCGGCTGAGGGTCTCCGGTCGCTGTGAATTGGCGAAACTGGAGGCGCTGCCTGAACCGGTGATGCTGGCATCGAACGATTTCTTCCCGACTCCGGAGCCGATGCTGCCACCGGCGATGGAGCCCTGGGTGGTGAACAGTGAGAATGTTTTGCTGCCTGCCCTGGCAGCGGAGAACTGAAAATCGTCTCCAACGGATAACAGCCCGGCTCGCGATCAGCAGCCGGGCTTTTTTTTGGCCCCAGGCTCAGCCGATCTGCGCCAGGATGGCGGAGGCGATTTTATCGGCCTGGGCTTCCAGGTATTCGACATCGCGCCCCTCGATAAGGAGGCGGATGAGGGACTCGGTGCCTGAGTAACGCAGGAGGACGCGCCCATAATCGCCGAGCTTTTTCTCGGTTTCCTTGATGATCTTTTGGGCCTCGACGAGGTCGGTGACCGGGGGCTTGGAGCGCACGCGGAGGTTGCGGGAGCTTTGCGGGAACTTCTTCAGGCACTTGCGGAGCTGGCTCAGCGGTTCGCCGGTTTCCTTCATGATTTTCAGCACCTGGAGACCTGCGATGAGACCATCGCCGGTGGTAGCCCAGTCGCCAAAGATGATGTGGCCGCTCTGCTCGCCGCCGAGGTTCAGCCCGCGGGCATGCATTTCCTCCAGCACGTAACGGTCACCCACATTGGTGCGTACGACACGACCGCCAAGGCGGGAGACGAGATCGTCCAGGCCGTAGTTGCTCATGATGGTGACGGCTAACGTATTTTGCTTCAGGGTGCCTTTGCGCAGCATGGACTCGGCGGCGATAGCCATGAGCTCGTCGCCATCCAGGGCGATGGCTTCCTCGTCACAAAGGGCGATGCGGTCGGCATCGCCATCATGGGCGATGCCTGCCTGGGCCTGAGACTGACGGACGAGGCGCTCGAGCTCCTCACTGTGGGTGCAGCCGCACTCTTCGTTGATGTTGAAGCCATCGGGCTCGCTGTGAAAGATTTGCACGTCTGCGCCAAGCTGCTCCAGGGCCAGAGCGCTGGTGTAAGAGGCGGCACCATGGGCATTGTCCAGGGCGACCCGCATGCCATCGAGGCGGATGCCCTCCATGCTGGCGAGGGCATGAGCGACGTATCTTTCCACGCTATCGGTTAGGCGGCTGACGCGTCCGATGGCCCGTCCCTCCGGGCGTGCGGCTTCTTCGGCATTGCCGAGGACGATCTTCTCGATGGCGATCTCGGTCTTGTCATTGAGCTTGCGACCGTTACCATGGACGAACTTGATGCCGTTGTCCTGAAAGGGATTGTGCGAGGCGCTGACGATGACGCCAAAGTTGGCTCCGGTTTGTGCGGCCAGCATGGCCACGGCGGGCGTGGGCACCATGCCGACGAGGACGGCATCGACACCGGCGGAGTTCAAGCCGGCGATTAGGGCGGACTCCAGCATCTCGCCCGAGGCGCGGGTGTCACGACCGATCACACAACGCGGGCGCTCGCCCCCCTCGGACCGGGTTCCCAACACAGCCGCCGCTGCCTGCCCGAGGCGGAGGACAAACTCAGGGGTCATGGGATGACGGTTGGCCACAGCGCGGACGCCGTCGGTGCCGAAGAATTGGCGCTTTTCAGACATAGGAGCGCGCGGTTTAACGCAGGACTGAGCCCATGTCAAAGCTGGTCATTGGCCGAGACTCACACCGCGCGCAGAGGCGGCAGGGGCGGATACGTGCGTGATCCGGCACCGATCTGGCTTTTGATCATGAACCAGAACAGAAAAGCAAGCAGGAGAGCCATGAGCTTCTCCCGCCAGTTACGGATGCAGAGATTTTTAAATTGATCCCAGTTCACGGGTGGGTTCCTCCTGGATGGGTTCAGGGGCGGCAGCCCCAAAGGTCAGCAATTCATTGAGGCGGTTGCGCAGTTCTTCGGGTTCGAGATCATGCTCCAGCTTGCCCCGATAGGCGAGGGACAGGGCTCCGCTTTCCTCACTGACGATCAGGGCGATGGCGTCCGTCTCCTCCGTGACGCCCATGGCGGCACGGTGACGCAGGCCGATGGCGCGGTCACGCACCTCGCGCTGACTGACGGGGAAAACACAGCCGGCAGAGGCGATGCGGCCCTGATCGATGATGGCCCCGCCGTCATGCAGGGCGGTCTTGGGGTGGAAGATGGTGGTGATGAGCTCCGGGGAAAGCTTGGCATCCACGCTGACGCCGGTTTCCGCCAGCAGCCGTAGATCGATGCCGCGCTTGATGGCAAAGAGCGCCCCGCAACGGCGGGCAGAGAGCTGCTGCATCGCCTCCAAGAGGACGTCCAAGGATTCCGGGTCCGGCCGGTTCAGGGAAAACATGCGGTGACTTCCCAGCTCTGCCAGCACGCGGCGCAGCTCAGGCTGAAAGAGGACGACCAGGGCAATCGCCAGGAAGACCGAGATGCGCTGCAAAAGCCAGGTGATGACCTCCAGCTCAAGCAACTGAGACACGAGCGCCAGCCCGAGCAAAAGCATGAGCAGGCCCGTCAAAATGCGCGCGCCACGAGTGGCCCGAAAGAAAAGGTAGGCCTGATAGACCAGGACGGCGAGGATGAGGATCTCCACACCATCGCGCCAGTGCTGTTTGATGATTTCCCACATGCTTGGCTGTTTCTTTCAAAGCCTAACAAAAGGCCGCGTGCAAGGATTTCATGCCTTGCGCGCTGGTTTACTCGCCTTTTTCTTGGCCACAAACGGCGTGAAGCGCGATTCGAAACGCTTGGGAACGACGCACTGGATCTCGGCGACGCCGCTGGCGTAGTCTTCAGAGAGGACTTTGCCCTCTTGATGGGCAAGGGCGACGAGGTCCATGCGGTCCATGGGGAGGCTGAGGTCCAGGCGCACGACACGGTCGATGAGCATGTCGTGGATGCGGTGAAACAGATCCTCCATGCCCTGGCCGGTACGGACGGAGATGAAGACGCCTTCGGGAAACTGGCGGCGCAGTTCCATCTGGCGGGCGTCATCCACGAGATCGGTTTTGTTCAGCGCCAGGAGGACGCGTTTGTCCCCGGCTCCTAGCTCGGCGAGCACCTCGGTGGTGGTTTGATAAAAGCTGTAGGCATGGGGGGAGCTGGCGTCCACGACGTGGATGAGGAAGTCGGCGAGCACGGCCTCCTCTAGCGTGGCGCGAAAGCTCTGGACGAGATCGTGGGGCAGGTTGCGCACAAAGCCGACGGTGTCGGTGACGAGCATGCCCTGGCCGTCCGGCAGGTCCATGCGGCGGGTGGTGGTGTCCAGCGTGGCGAAAAGCTTGTTTTCCACAAAGGCATCCGCATCCGTCAGCTTGTTGAGCAGTGAGGACTTGCCTGCGTTCGTGTAACCGACGATGGCGGCGTGGGGGACGGGGACGCGGCTGCGTTCCTTGCGCATGGTGTCGCGCTGTTTTTTGACCTCTTCGAGTTCGGCCTTCACCCGGTCGAGCTTTTTGTAAGCCATGCGCCGATCCACTTCGAGCTGGGTTTCCCCTTCACCACGGGCCGCTCCTGCCCCGCCTACACCACCGCCTGCGCCACCGCCCTGACGGTCAAGGTGAGCCCACATGCGGGTGAGGCGCGGGATGGAGTACTCCATGCGGGCCAGCTCCACCTGGAGACGGGCTTCACGGGTCTTGGCGCGCATGTTGAAGATGTCCAGGATGACCTCATGACGGTCGATGACGCAAAGATTGGACTCGCTCTCCCAGGCACGCTGCTGGCCGGGGGAGAGTTCGTTGTCAAAGACGATGCACTCGGCACCGGCATTGCGTGCGGCCTCCATCAACTCCGCCGCTTTGCCTTTGCCGATGAGATGGCGAGCGGTGATCTCGCGGGCAAAGACCAGCTCGGAGCCCACGACCTCGATGCCCAGGGTCTGCACCAGTTCATTCAGCTCTTCCAGCAGGTCGGCGGCATCCTGGCCTTTGCGCTTGTCAAAAAAATAGGCACCCACCAGAAAGGCACGATCCACCTGCTGTGGCTTTTCACGAATATCAAACATCGGCTATGTATAGCGAGGGAAGGACGCTTGCCAAGCACCGCCAGTTGCCCGGAGGCGTATTCCATGCCACAGACCCCTTACATGATCCGCCGCCTTTTTACCACTCTCTGCCTCTTGACCCTGACCGCCTGCGGACCGGTGGACCGCGAGGGGGTGAGGTTGAGCTCCTATGAGACGGATGCCACGGAGGCCCTCGTGCGGGAAATTATCCGCACGCTGCCGGACACCAATCCCGGCGTACCCAAGAGCTACTCCATCGCCCTGGGAGAGATCGTGTCGAATCGCGACTACACACCCGCAAGCGTGCCGTTTTTAGAACGCTTCGATGACCTCAAGTTGCGCCTGATCAGCGCCAGCGTGCTGACAACGGCGGAGCCTGACAACGCCATCGTGGACCCAGATCAACGCATCGCCGTGTATGTGATGCAAATCCGACTGATGAAGGCGACCGGACCCGATGCCTGGGAATACGAGGCTGGCTGGTCTTACAAAAAGCTTTTCCAGCGTAAGACCTGGCAGGTTTCACGGGTCGATGGCAAGTATGTGGTCACGGATAAAGGTGTGCTGGATGGCAACTGGCAGCCCTGATTGGCGGGAAGATCCCGGATAGTCCGGGCGTTTCATCGGGCCAATTCATCCACCATGCGCCCCACCTACCTCACCCTTTGCGCCCTGTGCTTCCTCGGCGGTCATCTGATCGCCGCCGCCGATACTCCGACCCCAACCCCGGCCAAACCTAAGGCGGCACAGCCCGCCAAGTCCAAGGCACCACCGATGCCCAAGCCAACGATGGCGGATGTCCCCTACGGCACACATGAGCGTCAGGTGCTGGACTTTTGGAAGGCCGAGTCGGCACAGCCCACCCCGCTGCTGTTTTTCATCCATGGCGGCGGCTGGATGGGCGGTGACAAAAGCCGCGTGGCCGCGATTGAAAAATTCCTCGCCGCAGGCATTTCCGTGGTTTCCACTAATTATCGTTATGTCTCCCAAGCGCATGCAGCCGGCATCAAACCCCCGGTAAAAGCCCCGCTGGAGGATGCCGCCCGTGCCTTGCAATTCGTGCGCAGCAAGGCTGCGGAGTGGAACATCGACAAAGAACGCATCGGGGCCAGCGGCGGTTCCGCAGGTGCTTGCTCCAGCCTGTGGTTGGCCTTTCACGATGATCTGGCCGATCCCAAAAGCAGTGACCCCATCTCCCGCGAGTCCACCCGCCTCTGGTGCGCCGCCGTCACCGGCGCACAGACCACACTGGACCCGCAGCAGATGAAGGAATGGACGCCTAACAGCCGCTACGGAGGGCACGCCTTCGGCTTCATTTCCGCCGATCCCAAAGAACGCGCCAACCAGTTCAATCTCTTCCTCGCCGGGCGCGAAGGCATCTTGCCCTGGATTCAGGAATATTCTCCCTATGCCAATGTCACCGGTGATGACTGCCCCATCTATCTCTTTTACAGCGCCCCACCGGCCCTCGGGCAAGACCAAAAGGACCCCACCCACACGTCCAACTTCGGTGTGAAGCTTCAGGAAAAGTGTCGGCAAGAGGGTGTCCCCTGCGAATTGGTCTATCCCGGTGCCCCGGAGATCGCCCATGCGCAAACCTACGAATACCTCATAGCCAAGCTGAAAGCCCCCTCTGCCAAGTGAGGCCATTGTGATGACAATGTATTTTTTCGTCTGGTCAAAATGAACACGTCTGGATAGAAAGAGGACTGTCATAGCTGACACCCTCTTTCCCCATGAAAAACATTGTCATCCCCATCCTTGGCGCCGTAAGCCTCGTCTCGACCGGTGCCGTCGCCTGGCTCCTCGCCACGCCGGCCTCCGTGGACCCACGCGTCGTGAAGCTGGAGACGGAGCTGAAAGAGGCCCGCCAGGCAATGGCCAGCCTCAAGGCAGAGCTGGCCCGGAAACCAGCAGCCCCGCCGACACCGACCGTCGCCGCCACGGGCACCCCGACCATGGAGAATCCACCCGCCGCTCCCGTGGAGAAACAAAGCCTGCGTGAGATTTATAGCAGCCCCGCCATGCGTGAGGTCATCGATCAACAGCAGGCCGCCCAGATCGAGGTGGGTTACGCCCAGTTGTTCGAGCACCTCCAACTCAATGCCGAGGAAAGAGAGCATTTCAAAAAGCTCCTCATCGCCCGTCAGAAAATGCAGACGGACCTCAGCCTGCAACTCATGGACCCCAATTTGAGCCAGGACAAACGCCAGGAAATCATGGCCGAGGTCAAAAAGCAACGCGCCGCTTATGAGGAGACCTTCAAGAGCTTCCTAAACGATGACAATGACTGGAAAACCTTTGCCCAATGGGAAAACACCGCCCCTGAGCGCACCCAGTATGACACCGTGGGTCGCAGCCTCTTCAGCGCCTCTGCCGAGCCGCTTTCCAAAAATCAGGAACAGCAACTCATCAGCCTGATGGCCGAAGTCCGCCAGAGTCCCTACTCCGTCGGCGGCCTCAATGATCAAACAGGCACAGACCCCACCAAGCTCACCGATGAAGTCATCGAGCAGCAGCTCAAACAGATCGAGGCCAACCATCAGATCATCGCAGAGCGTGCCGAAACCTTCCTGACTCCGACCCAGCGGCAGACACTCCAGACATACCTGAACCAAATGAAGACCATGTCCCGCTCAGGCATCGAAATGTCCAAGATGATCATGCGCGGTGCCAATCGATAAGACTCGCCCATCGTGAAGAAAAGACAGGATAAAGGCCTGTCGTCAGGCATGATTCCCTGATGCCTTCCATGCAACAGCGAAGAGTCGAGCCGGAACTTCTCGAGACACTGACACACGATCACCCGGATGCGATTCGCAGCCGGGAGGATCTCCTTCAGGTCAATGGCATCATGGGGAATCACCGCTGGATCGCGCGCATGATCCGGCGTCATGCGCATCCCGGCTGGCGCATCACTGAGATTGGGGCCGGGGATGGAGCCCTGTCCCTGCAACTGGTGCAAAAGGGACTCTGCCAAGCCTCCGCCTTGCATGCCTTTGATCTGGCCCCCCGGCCCGTTACTTGGCCGAACGAATCCGCATGGACACAGGGGGATCTTTTCGCCCATCCCCTGCCCGGCTCTCAGGTCCTGCTGGCGAATCTTTTCCTGCATCACTTTCAGCCGGACCAACTGCGCACTTTGGGCCAGCGCATTTCACCGGAGACACGGCTTATCATCGCCGCAGAACCGGCACGGAGACGCATCCACACCGTCATGGGACGCTTCTTTTGCATCCTGGCCGAGCTGCACCCAGTCACCCGTTATGACATGCAGGTCAGCATTCGCGCCGGTTTCCGCTCCCTTGAATTGCCCGAGTCTTTGGGACTGGGGACGGACTGGGAAATAACGGTTCGGGAAACCCTCTTCGGGGGCTACCGAATGATGGCCCGGCGCAGGTGAGGCTCTCGGGAAATGCCTGGGTGCGATCTCCTTTCACCCAGGACCGGGAAACAAAAAGGCGACGGCAGCATCAATCCGCCGTCGCCACGCAGATAAATTACTTCAGCTCCTTGATCCGCAGATTGCGGAACTTATAGGTCGCGCCCTTTTCACCGTGATGCTGGATGGCGATGACACCGCTGGCATCCATATCGTCTTCCACATCGGTGGTGACCACGCCATTGACTTCGATCTTCAGCTTCTTGCCCTGGCAGGTAATGCGATAGGTGTTCCAGTCATTGCGCTTAAAGGCATCTCCAGCACGCGCACGGAAGGCCTCTTCGCTTTCCTTGTTGCCCTTGATCGGGCTGATGAACCACATGCGGCGGCCTTCGTCATACAGCCCGCCGGACCACTTGCGGTTGGCATCGCCATCCACCTCCGCCTGATAACCAAAGACTTTGTTAGGCTGCACATGGGCGCGGAACATAAAGCCGCTGTTCGCCTTGCCCTCTGGCAGCAGGATGTCGCCCTCAAAGACGAAATCGGTGTAAGTCTTCTCCGTTACGACAAAGAACTTCTTTTCGCCAGTGAGGTGGATTTCGCCATTCACGACTTCGATGTTTCCCCACTCATAGGGGTTGGTCCAGCCGGTCATGGTCTTGCCATCGAACAAAGGCACAAAGCCATCTTCGGCAAAGCTGGAAAGAGTCGCGCAGGCGAACAGGGCGGAGAGAAAAAGGAAACGTCTTTTCATGGTAGGGGTCGCAATTATGAACCCTCTGACCGCTCATGCAAAGACCGGATGTAAGCATTGTCCGGGATCGGCTTCACCGGACGCTCCGGTGTCTCCAGCATCTCCTGCACCCGCTCCTGACTACCGGCGATCAGATCCCGGATGATCTGCGCCTCCGGCAGGTTCTTCCAGTATTTCTGCGGCATCTCGGACTGCATCGCCTGGACCTTTAACCGCGCCGGGTTAAAGATACTGCGGTAATAGGTCCGCCAAAGATCGTCATGCGCATCCGCCGCCGGGGCCTGACTGCGGTCCATGCCCGGGGTAAAGAAAAGCTTCTCCCCATTCCAATGCGCGCATTCATCGGGCGTCAGAATGGACCAGTCCATGCCTGCAAATCGCTTCTCAAAAAACGGCGTCGCAAGCCGGACGATCCGATAGGTCGGCTCAAACCAAGAGACAAACTGCTCCCGCCCAGTCGCCTTATCTTGGCCGATGAGGCGGAAACGCACAAACGCATGCATCTTGTGAATGTCCCGGCCGATGGCCTTGGCCCAAACCTGACACTGCCGTGTGTCAGGATCACTCGGCAAATGAAGCAAATGGCGCTCGCCGCCCAAAGTCATGCGGAATAACAAACGATAAAGAATGCTCCATCGTCGTTCATCCGTGTGCGCACAAACACTGGCCGCCAGGGAAAGAAACTCAGGCGGCACTTTGATCTCCACCGTAGGCGAAACCCCATATTCTGTAGGCTCCTCCCTGAGCAAGCCCGCACCGCCTGCATTGACATCGCACCAGTCCACCTGATCCGGCCTAACCCCCCTCTTCAGCAACTCCCGCGCCTTGCTCCGCCATGCGGTAAAGCTGGGTTCGATGGCGGCGGTGATCATGCGATTTTACCCAAAACGTCTGTAATGAATTTTTCTGGGCTAATGGGCTGCGGCTTGTAACCACTACCGATCAGTGATCGGAAATGTGAATCGCTTGTTACGATGTAATCAGCATGCGAGGTAATAGCGCAATCAGCAAATTTATCGTCATCCTGGTCTGCGGAGATAGTTCGGAAAAAGAAGGCGGGTGAGACAAGCTCAACATTACCTGAATAAGCGGAAGCCAATTCAAGAAGACGTTCCAGAACCTTCCAACGCTCATGAGAAGACTGACGAACAACGACTTCCTGGTATTCGAGGATTATCTCCGTCGATACTGCCCAGATGAATCGTCCCCGATACCAAGCATCCAAAATAACTGCGAAAGAGTGCTGCTGATTGAGTGCCTGCAACACCACATTCGTATCCAGCACCACAGTCATGCGGCTTTTAGATCCATGCGAACCTCGCGAATGATTTCATCCAACTTCATGTATTTGCCGTCGGCCCAGTCTTGGGTAAATCCCTGACGCACTTCTTTCCATAGGCGATCCATTTCCAGCCGAGCCAGTAGTCGCTCCACCAGTTCGAGTTCTTCGGCTGGAAGTTCATCAATCAGCTTGTGCAGCACCGGGCGCTTTTGCTCGGGTAGTGAAGTGACTTGGTCGCTCATAAAGAGAATCTATCATTTTTCCTGGGTCATCCAAAAGCATTTTCCGGCTCAACCGGCTATCGTCTGTGTCGGCAGGGGTCCATCGTTTTGATACACCGTGGGGTCGGTCAGGCCGGCTTTGATAAAGGCCTCGCGCCTTTCAACGCAGGTGCCGCAGACACCGCATTGCAGATCCTCGCCTTTGTAGCAGCTCCAGGTCTTGCCAAAGTCCACGCCCAGTTCATGGCCCAGTTTCACAATGTCCATCTTATTCTTGTCAATGAACGGGCGCATCAGTTCCGTGCGGGCATAGGTGCCTTCGCGCATGGCATCACCCATGGCCTGCATGAAGGGCTCCCGGCAGTCGGGATAGATCGCATGATCACCGGAATGGGCGGCGATGACCAGGGCCTCGGCATTTCTTGATTCCGCAATGCCGCAGGCGATGGCCAGCATGATGCCATTGCGGAAGGGCACGACGGTGCGTTTCATGTTGTCGTCCGCATAGTGCCCTTCCGGGATATCGCCGCCGCTTTTAAGTAGGGCTGAGTCGAACAGATCATTCACAAACGGCAATGCCACCGTGTCATGAGGGATGCCTAATCCGGTGCAATGCCACAGGGCCAAGACAATCTCCTTGTCATTGTGCTTGGACCCATAATCAAAACTCACCGCGCCGACCACATCATGGTGCTGGCGAGCCCAGTACAGGGCGACGGTGGAATCAAGACCGCCGCTGAGGAGGATGATGGCTTTGGACATAAAAGGCTGGTTGGTTAGAACAATTCAGTCAAGAGAGCAAACTTCAGGCCTAACGACCTATAATATACCTCTCTTAATGCGTGCTCAACGATGCTGCAGGCCATTCCAGCGGGACCTCACGACTCGGGTGCCGTGCCTCACACGTTAGTTGGATACCACCACGGGGAACAAAACGTCCGCGCACGATGGCCTGCTTTGGCGCACAGGCGGTCACCAAGTCGTCAAGGATGCGGTTGACGATGGCCTCATTGAAAGAGGCGTGGTTGCGATAACTGGCCAGATAAAACTTCAGCGATTTCGTTTCCACACAACGCTCGTCCGGGATGTAGAGGATCTCCACATGGGCGGCATCCGGCTGGCCCGTGACTGGGCAGAGGGAACCGAAATCCGGGGCGCTGAGATGGATGGTGTAATTACGGCCGGGAGTGCGGTTGGGGAAAGTCTCCAGCACGGCCTCGTCAGGCGAGGCAGGTAGGCGGTGCTCGGAACGGCCCAGCAGGGTGATGTCGGCGGTCAGGGGGTCGGACATAAATCGCAATGTGCCGGGGCCTCCGCTCATCGCAAGCGTCCATCCGCGCCGTTGCCCACCTTCTTTTCATACTCACGCCACAGCCGCTCGATGGCCTCTTCCGGGTCCTCCAGCATGAGCCCTTCCTTGATTTTACTGGCAAAGATGCCGAAGGAAAAGGGACTCACGACCGGCACCTCCACCAGATGCCAATCCAGGGCAGAGGCCCCCCGGAGAAACTCCATGGCCCGTGGCAGGTCCAAAAAAGTGTGCGTGGCCTCTCGGTAAGACTGCACCAGCATGGGGTGATCCGGCTCATGCTCCGTCAGCACCCGGAACAGGATCTCCGAGCTCCAGCGCAGTTGTTTGATTTTTCGTTCCTCCCCAGGGCGATTTCGCGGCACCATGAGACCCGTTTGCGCCACCCCGCGAAAGTTCCACTTCACCAGTTCACTCTGCTGCAGGGAGGCTTTCATATCGGCCTCGGCATCACCTGTTTGAAAAAGGACCTTCCACTCTTCCAATCCAAGATTCTGAAAAGATCGCAGCGTCAGGAGGAAGCCGTAATCATCAATGGTGACCATGGCATTCCCCCCCACGGCTTCCTTCACGCGATAAGCGATGATCCGGCTCAGGGCATCATTGGCGCTGCGCCCGATGAGGGTGTGGAAAAAAAACTGCACCAGGTCCGTATCATTGCCTTCGCGGTCATCCACAAACCGCTCGATGAGAAGCGAATGCTCCGTGGGGATGCGGGAGACACGCAGTTGGTTTCGGCAATGCAGCACGATGGCCAGGGCATTGCTATTGGAGATCTCATAACGTTCCACCAACCAGTCGCAGACCTCTTCATTCGTCGCCTGTCCCACACGCTCTGCCAACTCCGTTCGCAGATGCGCCACCTCGCGCGCAAGGCCGGAGGAAAGCGGCATCTTGTTGGCATTCCAGGCAGGCACCGTCGGCAGACGGCCCACCGCATCTTCAACCTTGGCCTCCGCCACTCCCGTTTCAATCAAGCGCACCGTGCGCCCGGCCAGCACAAAAATATCCCCCATCTTCAGCCGCTTTAAAAAAGCCTCCTCGATCTGCCCGAGCCGACGTTTGCCCAAATACACCGTGACCATGCCCTCCGTATGGATCACCCCGACATTGGCCAGATATTCGCGCTCGACCTTTTTGTTAGGCATGGCAAGTTTGTCATCCACCCATAGGATCTTGCCAAAGTTCTCGCGGTATTGCTTTTCCAGAGATTCCCCGCCACCTTCGAGATAACGGATCACCCGGTCCAGCTCGGTCTCTGTAACCGATTGGAAAGGATAAGCGGCACGCACCGTGACCAAGGCGTTCTCCCGCGTATAACCTCCCTCCATCGCCATGCCCACCAGATGTTGCGCAAGCACATCCAGCGGCTTTTCCAGGACACGCACCGCATCCAGCTTCACAGCGCGGGTCATCTCCGCACACACGATGCATTCCATGAGGTCGTTCACATTCGTGGCCACCAAGATGCCGTGACTTTGCTGATGAATGCTGTGCCCACTGCGACCGATGCGCTGCAAAGCGCGGCTGATCCCCTTGGGGGTGGAGATCATCACCACGCAGTCCACGCTGCCGATGTCGATGCCCATTTCCAAACTGGTGCTGCACACCACTGCGCGCAGGTCTCCATTCTTCAACCTGTCCTCAACCTCCAACCGAACATCACGATCCAGGGAGGCATGGTGGGCCTCAATTTTTTCAGCCAATTTCGGCAATGCATGTTTCAACCTTAAAGAGACGCTCTCCGTGGCACTGCGTGTGTTGCAAAAGACGATCACGCTCCGATTTCTCTCCACGATCTGCGCGATGTCCTGCATGACCCTCTGCGCCGTGTATCCCGCCGGTGGATAAGGATCGCGCCGCAACGGCGATAGAACCTCGACACGACGACGACGCTCCATCCTCGCCTCCACGATCTCGCACACACGCCCCGTGCCCACCAACAGCTCCGCTAGCAAAGGCAGCGGTGCCGCCGTCGCGGATAAACCTATTCGCACCGTCCGGTTTAACAAACGTTGCTCCAGGCGCTCCAGCGAGAGGCTTAGATGCGCGCCCCGCTTATTTTCCGCCAGCGCATGCAACTCATCCACGATAACGAAACGCACGTCTTCCAAAGCCTGAGCCCAACCGGCCTGAGGCAAAAGAATGGCCAGACTCTCCGGCGTGGTTAAGAGAATGTGTGGCGGCTTCCGTTTCAACTTAGCCCGTTCTGCCGCCGTCGTGTCCCCCGTGCGCAGGCCCACGCGGATAACCTCCGAGAGCCCCATCCCCTCCAAGGGAGCCATCAGGTTCTTTTGAATATCGTAGGTCAACGCCCGCAAAGGTGAAACATAGATCGCATGAATCCCCTTCCCCAATTTCCCAGCCTCATGCGCCCGCACCAAATGATCCAGCACCCCCAGGAAGCCCGCCAAAGTCTTGCCGCTCCCAGTCGGTGAAGATAACAAAACCGACCGCCCAGCCAAGATGTGCGGTAGCGTCAACTCCTGCGCCTGAGTGAGTTCCCCGAAAGAACGCTCAATCCACCCCAGCAATCGAGGATGCAGAGCCGACGCAACCCCAGCCTTCGGCAGCGATGGCATCTCGGGTGATTTCTTGCGACTTAGCGGCATGGCATCAAATACGCCAGAAAGGTGTCAGCGAGAAGCCCGGCATGATCGGCTTATTGACCCGCATTGATACCGACACTGAAACGAACCCACAGGGACGGTGTATCTATCCTTGCACCACGCACCCTATGAAAAACCGCTTCCTTCTGGCTTGTCTCGCTTTGACTTCGATGCTGCATCCGGTCTCCGCGCAGGAAGGGGCGGCCCCGGCACGGGCGGTCTTGATCCTGGATGCCTCCGGCAGCATGTGGGGAAAGATCGACGGGAAGGCGAAGATCGACATCGCCCGGGCGGCGATTGCCCAGATCATCGAAGGCGTGGACAAGAACCTGCACCTCGGCCTGATGGTCTATGGGCACCGGAAGCGCGGGGATTGCGCGGACATCGAGATGCTGATCCAGCCGGGTCCGGTGGACAAGGCGGCCTTCATTAAAACTGTGAATGCACTCGTCCCCCGGGGGCGCACTCCCCTGACGGGTTCTTTGATCCAGGCGGCCCAGGTCCTGAAAAATACGGAGCAAAAGGCCACGGTCATCCTGGTGAGCGACGGGATCGAGACCTGTGATCAGGACCCCTGCCTGGCGGTGAAAGAACTGGAGAGCCTGGGCATCGATTTCACCGCTCATGTGGTGGGTTTTGACCTGGGTAATGACGAGCAGGAGGCCATCCGCTGCATCGCCGAGACGACCGGAGGTGAATTCCTCGCCGCCTCAGATGCGCCGACACTGCTGAATGCGCTGGCCACGGCGCTGGTCAAAACCGCCGACCCCCAGGCAGCCGCCCCGGAAGTGATGCCAGCACCCGCCCCGACACCGGAGCCTCCCGCACCCGCTCCGAAGACGGAGGTGGACATCGCAAATGTGACCTTCATCACCGTGCTGGCCGAAGGTGGCGAGGCGGTGAGGAGCTTCTTTGACATCACGCCGGAAGGACAGACCAAGAGCGTCGCGCGTGGCTCAAACGAAAGCTACAAGCTTGCCCCGGGCAAATATCAGGTGAAGGCCACGTGGGGCAGCGCGGTCATCACAGAGCTGGTCACTGTCCCGGCCGAGCCGGAGTCGAAAATCACCCTGGTTTACAACGGCGGTATTTTGCGGCTGCAAGCCCTGGCCAGCAAAGGCGGCGAGAAGGTTAAAGCGTTTTACACCATCTCCCGCGCAGGCAAGGACCTGAAGGGCAATCGTCCGCGAGTGACGTCAGGCTCCAGCGGGGAATTCCAATTGCCTGCCGGGGAGTATCATGTGGAGGCCAAGTGGGGACAATCCAGGGCCGAAGACATCTTTGAAGTCACGCCCGGGGAAGTCACCGAGGGCGAGCTGATCGCCAATGCAGGCGTGCTGAAACTGACCGCCTCCCCAGTGGTCGGGGGCGAATCCATCAAACCTTTTTACACCATCCTGTCTGCAACCGCGAAATTGGATGGCAGCCGTCAGCAGATCGCCAGTGGATCGGGCGGGGAACATCAGATCCCGGCGGGCCGTTACCTCATCCGTGCCAAATGGGGTGAAGTCATCGGCGAAACGGAGGCCGAGGTGAAAGCCGGAGAGGCCACCGAGGCGCATGTCCTGGTGCCGGGCGGGGTCCTGAACGTCACGCTCAAAGACGCTGCCGGAGAGGTGGTGAAGTCCTACACGACGATCTACAGCGCCAAAACCAATCTGGAGGGCAAACGCACCCGCATCACTGCCGGCACAGCCACCGCCTTCACCATCCCCTCAGGCGACTACTACCTGGAGGCGAAGCTGGGCAAGGAGACCGTCTCCGCCGAAGCCACCGTCAAGGCAGGTGAGGCCTCGGCAGTGACTTTGCAGGCCAAGTGAGGTAAAGACGGTCTTTTCGACCACGAATGCCCAAACCCAAGTCCATCGCCGCCACCCGCATCCGAGCTGAAGTCATCCGCTTGGTCGGGCTGATCCCTGCGGGAAAGTTTACTACGTATGGCTCCATCGCCGTTCACATGAATATGGCGGCACTGCATGTGGCCTCCGTGATGAGCCGACTCACCGAAGAGGAATCTGCCACGCTGCCATGGCACCGGGTGGTGAGTGCGGATGCACGGCTGAGCCCGAACATGGACGCCCAGCTTTCCACCGTTCAGCGACAGCGGCTTGAAAGCGAAGGACTGAAGATCGATGCCCAGGGCTACATCCTGGATTCCGACGACTATTTTCATGTCGTGGGCCTGCGACGGAGCATCCGTTGGAGTGATCCTGGCAGTGGGCGGGACTAAACAAGCGCTGATGATTGCAACACCGCAGAGGATTGATTCATAAGTTATTTCTCTCGGTCTTACTGATTCTGCGGTGGTATTCAGTATTCCTTAACTATGAAAGCTTTGAAATATATCTTGGTAGCCCTGGCGCTGATTTATCTTGTTATCGAGTTCTTCACACCTTTTGGATACAAGGTCTAATATAGGTCCGTTCACCGCACAAGGTGTAGATGCTCAGGAGATCGCTTTGCGCCCCCTGCAGCAGGACGATCTCAAAAGTCTTCAAGGCAGGGAGAAGCGCAGTTTAAACGACTCCAGTGTCATGGCGGTGCTGGGATCGCGGTCATATTCCTCAAATCGGCGCTGGACGAGTGCCATGATTTCCGGGCTGGTGGGGACAGCTTCCTGATGATCTTCCACCTCATCCATAAGCTCGTTGGCAAGCATCCACTTTTCCTCAATGCTCAACTCAGTCAAAGCTGGAATCTTGTCGGCAATCATGACTTCAATTTGCCATCAGCCACCTTCGAAACAAGATGAATTTCCGACAGGTATCCATGTTATCCATTCGACTCCAACTCCCCTACCGATGGCTGTTGATCGTGTTTTTCATCCTTTCCGTTAGCGGCTGTGTTTCTACAAAACCGTCTCTGGCCAGGAAGGGGCCCTGGAAAAACAGCTTGGGCATGGCTTTTGCAGAAGTTCCGGTGGGAAAAGGAGTCCTACTCATCGCCAAAGAGGAGACTCAAGAAAGGCATCTTGCTGCCTTTCGCCGATCACGTAATCAACCGGCCAAGGACATGACACGGCCTGCATCCCAAGTGAGCTGGACTGAGGCGGTCGAGTTCTGTGATTGGCTGACCAAACAGGAGCGCGCAACGGGGGTGATCGGGGTGAGTGAGCGTTACCGGTTGCCGACCGATCATGAATGGAGCTGTGCGGCTGGCATTGGACACCTCGAATCCCCTGCTGAAAAACCAGAGGCGAAATCCAACCGCATCGTGGGTCATTTTCCCTGGGGCACTGCCTGGCCGCCGCCGCCCGGTGCAGGCAATCTGTGCGGGGAGGAATCGGCAGCAGATTTCCCGGATCATTTCATCACCGGATACCGCGATGCACAGTCCGGCGGCGAATTGAAGGCACAGGCATCCCGGCCTAACCCATTCGGCATCTACGACTTGAGTGGCAACCTCTGGGAATGGTGCGCGGACTCTTTCCGCGAGGGCAAAGACTGGCGCGTGCTACGCGGCGGCTCCTGGAAAAGCGTCCGCCCTGAAACCCTGCTGACCTCTCACCGCACCCATGACCCCGAAAGCTATCGTAGCGACAGCGTGGGTTTTCGCTGTGTGCTGGCACGGGATTGAGCCATCCCTTAGGCGCATCCCAAGCACAGCCTATCAGTCGAACCTATGTTTGCCTTGGCTCAGCTTTTGCTCATAGTTGAATGCCCAATGAGCCTCTGGAAATCGATCACCTCCTTCATCCTCGTCATCGCCCTCGCCGGCTGCACCTCGACCGCCAAGATGACAGCCTTGGATCGTTCCTTGGTCAAAAAGAACATCACCCGGCTGGGTTCTGGAGGTGTGCAGATCGACATGGACGGAAATTTTCTGCTCAATCCCACCGCAGCCGTGGAGACCTTTCATACCGTTGCGGAAAAAGAACTCGGTGGTCGCCCCTACCGCTACAAATATGCCGTGAACAAAAAGCAGATCACCCGGCAAATCCCCGAGGTGACTGTCGCCCCTAGTTCAAGCTACATGCCGATCTTTGTACCCACGCCAACGGGAAGTAGCGGCATCGGCGGGGGCGAAGCCGCCATCATCTTAGGCTCACTGGCACTGATCTTGATCATCATCGAACTCGCCAAAAAAGACTCTGCGACCAACTCTGTGACTCCGCCCGTCGCCGAAAAACGCACGAGTGCAGAGCCACCCGCTGTGCGTGAGGAAGTCATCAGCACACGCATCCTGCAAGTCTCCGGGACGGCCGAACCCATCTCCCCCGTGTCTTTGGATCGCAACCGCCTGGTGGAAGTTGTAGTTCCCGATGCATCCGCCGCCATCGGTCGTGTCAAACCGGGAGTCGCACGAAAACTGGCCGAGGAACTGAGGCGTGGGTTTGAAGGCATGGGCTGCCAAGTGCTACTCACTGACCGACCGCAAAAGGCAGGCTACACTGTGCGCACAACGATCCTGCGTGCGCAAGGCACTCCCGTAACATATTCCAACCTCACGCTGGAAATCAGTCTCCAAGATCAGCGCACCGGGCGGGAACTTACGCGCTGGGTCGTTCAGGCCAGTGAAAAGCCTTTCGACCTCAACGCCCAAAACGAGCGTTTGTATGGGGCAGGCATCGCCACGGGCATCCTCCAAAAACCCCTGGCAATGCAGCTCAAACGTTACGTGCAGTAAAAATGCATTTTGAGGTGATTCTGCAAGAATGCCCCTTTCAACGACATCGGACGTTTTCACCCCCCGTTTGAGAGTTGAGTTGATGCTCGGCTATCTCTGTGTCTAGTGGCGGACAGTCGTGTGTTGCTTGCTTTGGTCGCGGGATTGTCTGCCTGTGACTCGCACGTCGATTCTCAGATTTTTTTCACATGCCTGAACGATGCCTATCATCCCTTGTCGGATTTTGGTCGGCTCGTTGAACATCAGGTTTTTCAATTCATGGCCTCCGGTTGTTCCCGGAGCTTCCCAATGTCCGAACATAAATCGTCCAATAGTTGGTCCCTGGCCCTTGTCGCTTTGGGAGTTGTTTTTGGTGATATTGGCACAAGCCCGCTCTATGCGCTGAGGGAGTGCCTAGCCCATGCGGGTTATGATCCTGAGCACGGGGTCGAGATGATCTACGGGCCGATCTCGCTCATGTTTTGGTCTCTGACAATCATGGTGGCGGTGAAATATCTAAGCCTGCTGAGCTATGCGACGGCTCAGGGTGAAGGGGGGATGTTTGCCCTGCTGTCCTTGCTGAAGTCAAAAAAGGAGGCGCTGTCAAAAAAGAGCCTGGGCTTTGTGATGCTGGTGGTGCTGTTTGGCGCATCGCTGCTGTATGGAGACGGGATGATCACACCGGCCATCTCTGTGCTCTCGGCGGTCGAGGGGCTCAAGCAGCTCAATCCTGATCTGGCCAAGTGGGTGGTGCCCATCTCGGTGGTGATTTTGTTGGGACTCTTTTGGGTGCAGAAAAATGGCACGGCGAAGATCGGCGTGGCCTTTGGCCCCATCATGATTGTCTGGTTCCTCGCGCTGGGTGGCCTGGGGCTTTACCGTTTTATCGAGCACCCGGAGGTGATCCAAGCCCTGTCCCCGCATTGGGGGATCATGTATCTGGTGGATCACGGTTACCACGGCATCGTCATCATGGGCATGGTGCTGCTGGCCGTCACCGGCTGTGAGGCACTTTATGCGGACATCGGTCACTTTGGTCATAAACCATTGCAGCGTTCCTGGTTCTTGCTGGTATGGCCGGCCCTGACGCTCAATTACCTGGGTCAGGGCGCGCTCGTGGTCAATGATCCGACAGCGGTGGAGCACCCATTCTTCCGCCTGGTGCCGCAGGCTTTGTTGGTGCCGATGATCATCCTGGCGACTGCGGCGACGATCATTGCCTCACAGGCCATGATCACCGGTGTCTTTTCCCTGACCCAGCAGGCGGTGCAGCTCGGCTATCTGCCGCGCTTGCGCATCGTGCATACCAACCCGGATGTGCGTGGACAGATCTACATGCCGCAGGTGAACTTTCTTCTTATGGTGGCCTGCATTGCTCTGGTGATCGGGTTCAAGACCTCCAGCGCCCTGGCCTCTGCCTACGGCCTCTCCGTGTCTTTGGAGATGCTGCTGACGAGCATTCTGTTCTTCTTTGTTGCACGCCGAATCTGGTCCTGGCCGTTCTGGAAGGCGTTTCTGCCGGTGCTGGTCTTTATCACCATTGAGTTCGGTTACGTGGCAGGCAGTCTGGTAAAGTTCATGCAGGGGGCGTGGTTCCCGCTGGTCGTAGCCGCCGGTATCTGGATCATCATGAAGACCTGGATGGATGGCCGGGCAATTCTGTTCCAGGCCATGCAGCGCGGGCGCCTGCCGGTGCAGCATCTCATTGAGGAGATTCAAAAAGACCGAATCATCCGTGTGCCGGGCACGGCCGTGTTTATGTCTGCCAGTGCCGATGGTCTGCCTTTGGCTCTGCTGCATCATTTGAAACACAACAAGGCGCTGCATAAGCAGGTGGTGCTGCTGACCGTGAAATTCGAAGATGTGCCGCACATTCGCGGTGAGACCCGCCATGAGATCGAGGAACATTGCGACGAATTTTACCGTGTGGTGCTGCGCTATGGCTTTGCTGAGTCGCCGCAGGTTTTTGACGATCTCTGCGATGCTCTGAAGGAAAAAACCAAGCTCAAGCGCAATGGCATCACCTTTTATCAAAGTCGCGAAATCCTGCTGACCAACGGGCCAGGAAAAATGGCCCGCTGGCGGAAGCGCCTCTTCGTGACCCTCAGCCGCATGTCCCGCCCCGCGACAGGTTACTTCGACCTTCCACCTCGGCAAGTTTGCGAGCTGGGCATCCAGCTTGAGGTATAAGCATGAATCATGGACAAGGACCTGCTCGAAAAGCTCCGCAAGATCGAACGCCTCTATGCTGGGGCGGCGACCGCCGGGGAAAAGGATGCGGCTGCAGAAGCCATGGCGCGCATCACGAAGCGCCTCCAGGAAACGGTCCGGGTCGAGGCTGCCATCGAGTATAAATTCACCCTGACGGATGCTTGGTCGAAGAAACTCTTCATCGCTCTGCTGCGCCGTTATTCGCTGAAACCCTACCGCTATGCCCGCCAAAGACGCACCACGGTAATGGTGCGGGTGCCGCGCAGTTTTGTGGACCAGACACTCTGGCCGGAGTTTATGGAATTAAGCACAGTTCTCAAAAACTACCTGGATGGAATGACCGATCAGGTCATCCGCCAGGGTATTCATGAAGATGCTGCGGATGAGGATATTATATCGGGTGATTACTTGGAATGACTGGAAATCCTTGCATTGAGCGAGGAAATGAACATGGAGGCACGTTTGGCTCTCCAACATCAGACGATAAAGCTCTTTCTGCCCCCCGCCAAGTCATGCGCCAAAAAACCTCGGACTTACGCCAACTGCTGGCGACCACCATTCATCATGTGCGCAGTGGGCGAGCCACTTCCAGGACCAACCTAGCTCGTTTTTTAGGTATTTCGCCCTCCACGGTAGGTCTTTATGTCGATCAGCTCATCGCCACCGGTCATCTTCACGAATCGGGTCTGGAGCATGGCTCTATGGGCAGACCCAAACGAAAGCTCATGGTCCGCAGCACACCGGGCTGGTTTGCCGGTGTGGAGTTCACCGCCGACCGGGTGCAATTCATCGGCGTAGATTTCTCCGGGCAAATCATCAACACCCAAGAAATCCCCCTTCATGCCGACCCGTCCACTGCCATCGTGCTGGATACGATTAAGACAGGGCTGAACCAAATGAGCGCCCAGCAAAGCATAAAGCTTCTTGGCATCGGCATGGGGGCACCAGGATGGGTGGATTCAGTCTCGGGCCTTTCCATCCGTTATACCTTTGTGCATGATTGGCAAAATATCCCGATCCGCGATATCTTAGGCGAGAAGTTCGGCGTCCCGGTCACTTTGGAAAGCAGCATGCGTGCGATTGCCCTGGCGGAGCGCTGGTTTGGCAATCATCGGAACGTCGATGACTACCTAGTCGTCGCAGCCCGCAGCGGTTTTGGCCTCGCCAGTATGCAGGCAGGCAAGTTGATTCATGGGGCAAACAACTCCGCAGGAGAAGTCGGACTTTGGCCATGGCCGCTGGCGGGGGAAGGTCCGGTCCGCGAGTTGCATCACATGCTCAGTGCCCCAATGACTTACCGCAGATTGGCAGGCCTGAGTGAGACCACCCCGGTGCCCAAAAATCTGCGGGTAGCGATGCTGAGCCTGGCCAATGAACGCCTCCACGCGTGGGACGAAGTGGTAACTGATTATGCCCGTGTGCTGGGCTGTGTGCAGTTGCTGCTCGATCCCAAGCTTTGCTTTCTCCACGGTCCCCTGACCGCTCTCGGGGATCGTTTTTGCCAGGACGTGATGGACGCCTCCACCCAAATCGCGCCTGCACTGGCCACGGTGAAATTAAATTTGATACGCTCTACGTTAGGCGACGATGCCGGGGCGCTGGGAGCCGCCAGTTTGGCCATGGAAGCCTGGTTACCGAAGTATGTCTGAAGCCCTCAGTTGCCCAGCAATCCGCCGCCCAGCCCCTCCAGCAGCTTCACCCCGGTTTCGACCGCTTTGCCCGTGGCATCCGTGGCTCCTTTGATCACTTCGTTGGGCAAGGCACCGCCTTTTTCGCCCAGAATAGGGGTCAATAAAAGCCGGCTCCCCTGTCCCACGATCTCCCCCGGCGCATTCAGCAGGGCTTTCCCGGCAGCCGCAGCCAGGCGTGAACTCAGATCTTCACGGGGGGCCTCCATCGTCCCGGTGATGCGCAGGGGCGTCCAGGACATGCCTGCCGGACCCGCCGGATTGGTGGCGGTAAAGACATGCTGCCCGGCACCGGGGATCCACTTCAGCGTCTCCGGCGTCACGCCTAACAAAAAGCTTCCATCAATCTGATCTCCCTGCACCGTCAGGCTGCCCTCCAGACGCATCAGGCCGTTGGATTGCAGGACGATCTTGTCAAACTGCCGCGTGCTGTCGGTGAGCCGTACCTCCGTCGTGGCCACATCCAGCACCAGCCTCTTGAAACGCTCCACCCCCGTGTAAGTGGCCAGTTGATCCAAAATCGGCATCGCCGTCAGCACCGCCTCCTGCAATTGCAGCTTACCGGTGATGAGCGGTGTCGAGGTCTTGGAGCCTGTCGCATTCAGATCACCCTTCACATGACCACTGAGACGAATTTTCCAATCATCGGTTAGGCATTCGCGCAACGGAATGCCGCTGAGTTGGGTCGAGACTTCCCAGCTTCCTTGCTGCGGACGCAGATGCCCGCGGGCGATGATCTCCCCGGCATCCAGCCACTTCAGCGTCGCCTCCGTCAGGTGAAGATCCTCACGACTCAACCGGGCGGCGGCGCGGGTGAGGTTCAGCTTCATCGGCACCAACTGCGCAGGCAGCATCAGCGGTGTCTCCACGATCCCTCCCTCGGCAATGACCTGGACGGAGGTCTCCCCATGCTGCCAGGTGGATACACGCAGCTTGGCATCCCGCACATTCCAGGGCCCCGGATGCAGCAGGGTAAAGCGGTCCACATGCACCCCATCCACCTCCGTCTTCGTCGGCAGGTAACGGCGCAGCCAGGCGGGGATGGAGCTTCCCTGCGTTGTGACCGATTCCGGGGTGGTTTCCATTTCCGGCACAGGTGTTGCGGGCGCGGTCAGGCTCACGCGTTCCAGGGTCAGGCTGTCCACACCGCTGCCGACCATGCGCCATTTCCCCTGGCGGAAAGCATTCCAATCGAGTGTGAGGTGCAGCCCATCCAGCCGTGCCTGCCAGCCGTTCGCCGTGCTGATCCCGGCCTCCACACTGGTCACCTCATCCCCGGTCCAGCGCAGCGGTGCCAGCCTGACCTCACCCCGCATCTGGGTGACAAAGAGCTGCTCCATCTTTCCGCGAAAAGCTTCCTGCTGCACATACCCGCGCACCCAGTTCATCACCAACATCGGCATCAACAATGTGATGACCACACCAAGGATGACCAGAGCGATCAATGCGAAAAGCCAGCGGTGGCTTTTGCCAGAACGACGACGGGTGCGGGTGCTCATGAGGTCAGCATAACAGCCCAGAAAGCCAAAAAACGCAAAAAAATGTGTAAGGATCACGCTTTCTCTTGCCATCCACGGCCCTTTTCCCGGTATAAGACCGCATGCTCGAAGCGATCAACATTGGTCTCGAAGTGGATGCGCCGCCCGGTTCGGAGCAGGAAAGCCTGCACATCCTGCACCAGGTCAGCCTCAACGTCCCTCAGGGCCATCTCATGGCCATCGTCGGCCCCTCCGGCTGTGGCAAAAGCACCCTGCTGAAAGTCATCGCCGGAATCTTGGAGCAGACCGAGGGCGACCTGAAGTGGGAAGGCAAAAACCTCAAGGAAGAGGAAGACCTGCACCCGGGAGAGCTCGGTTATGTGCCGCAGTTCAGCGTGGCCCATGACCTCCTGACCGTTGAGGAATGCATCGCCAGCAGCATGTCCCTGCGCACGCAGTTGCCCGGCACGGATGACTTTGACCTGAAGCTGGACCACATCCTGGAAACGACAGGCCTAACCGAGCTGGCCGACCGACGGGTCAAGGTCCTCTCCGGCGGGCAAAAACGCCGTCTGGGTCTGGCGCTCGAACTCGTCACCAATCCCTGCCTGTTGCTCTGTGATGAAGTCACCAGCGGCCTGGACCCCAAGTCCGAGCACGAGATCACCGAGCTGCTGCGCGTGCTAGCGCGCGAAAACAAACGCCGGGTCGTCATCAACGTCACCCACAGCCTCGCCAGCCTGGAGGCCTTTGACAGCGTGCTGGTCATGTATCAGGGCCGCCTCGTCTATCACGGCCCGCCCAAGCTGCTCACCCATTACTTCACGGTGGAGCACCCGGAGGACGTTTATCGGCGCCTCACCCAGCGGGACGCCACCTCCTGGCATGAGTCCTGGCAAAAGAAGCGCAGCTATTACGAAGCCATGCTTTTGGAGCAAAAGGAGGAGCCTGAAACCAAGGCGGAAACTCCCCCGGAAGAGAGCCCCGAAGACGACAAGCACGACGAGCCCAACCCCCTGGCCTCCGAGGAACTGCCCGGCCTCTTCAGCCAGGTCTTCACCCTCCTGCATCGGCGTTGGACCATCTTTCGTCGGGACAGCGGCCAGGTCTGGCTGCATCTCGCCATGCTCATCGGCTTCCCCTTACTCGTCGTCATCTTTGCTTTGGATGGCATCAAGCCTCTCCAGCAGCTCAACCAACGGCAAGATGCCGACATCGTCTATGAGATGCAGCGCAAGGCACAGCATCAGCTCGACCAGCTCCAGGCAGGCAGCATCGTCAGCGGCCTCATTATGCTCCAGGTCGTGCTGGTCACCCTGATGGCCAGCAACAATGCTGCCCGTGAAATCGCCGGCGAGCGCCTCATTTTGGAACGTGAAAAACTCGGTGGACTCAGCACCTCCGCCTATGTCATCAGCAAGGTTCTTTTCCTCGGCGTCTTCGTCCTGGCACAAAGCATCTGGATGGGCGTCTTTGTGGACATGGTCGTGGGTGGTCTGCCGGGGGATCTCCTCGTGAAGCTCGTCCTCCTCGTGCTCGCCTCCGCCGCTATGACCAGCATCTGCCTGGGCATCAGCGCCCTCAGCCGCACCCCGGAAAAGGCTACCATCCTCAGCATCTACCTCGTCGGCTTCCAGCTCCCCCTCTCCGGGGCCGTCCTGACCCTGCCTGACTGGCTGGAAGGGGCCGTGAACCCCTTCATCGCGGCCTTCTGGTCCTGGTCCGGCAGCCTGCGCAGCATGAGCGACACCGCCTTTTACGACGCCGTCAAACAAGTCACCGACACCTCCCTCGTCTCACCCGGACTCGCCAGCTTCGTCCTCCTGGCGCACGTGGTCATCGGCCTGTGCATGACGTATGTCGGCAGCAAGGGCAGCCAGTGGGAGTGAGACAATCAGAAATTTTCACTTTCACCAAAGCAGGTCATGATATCCAAAATATTCATGACTAAGCCTCAATAAATCTCCGGCTCGGGCACGGCGGGACCATGCTGGAGGAAGTCGAAGTCGGCCCCTTCATTGGCCTGGGTGACGTGATCGACGAAGAGCTTGGCATAACCACGATGGTAACGTGGGGCGGCGGGTTTCCATTCCGCACGGCGACGGGCCAGTTCTTCGTCGCTGACGTGCAGATGCAACTTTCGGTTAGGCACATCCAGCTCGATGAGGTCGCCGTTTTTGACCAGGGCCAGGGGGCCGCCGATGGCGCTCTCCGGGGCGATGTGCAGGGCGCAGGCCCCGTAGCTGGTGCCACTCATGCGGCAGTCGGACAGGCGCACCATGTCGCGGATGCCCTGCAGGATGAGTTTCTTGGGGATGGGGAGCTGACCCCATTCCGGCATCCCTGGAGCACCCACAGGCCCTGCATTACGCAGGATGAGCACGGTGTCCTTGGTCACGTCCAGATCCATGTTGTCGATCTGGGCTTTCATCTCGGGATAGCTGTCGAAAACGAGGGCGGGGCCGGTGTGTTGGCAAAGCTCAGGAGTCGCAGCAGCGTGTTTGATGACAGCACCGTCCGGGCAAAGATTGCCGCGCAGGATCGCGGTGCCGCCATCAGGCTGGATGGGGTTGGCCGGGGTGCGGATGACATCGGGCTGGTAGATTTCGCAGCCTTCCACGTTTTCGCCCAGGGTCTTGCCCGTGATGGTAAGCACGTCGGTGTGAAGCAGTTCCCTCATGCCATTCAAAAGAGCGCGCAAACCTCCCGCCACGAAGAACTCGTCCATGAGGTATTTGCCCGCCGGGCGCATGTTGGCCAGCAGGGGGATGCGACGGCTGATTTCATCGAATTTTTCCAGGGGCAGCTTGATGCCGAGACGACCTGCCATGGCGACGAGATGAACGATGGCGTTTGTGCTGCCGCCCAGGGCCATGTCCACAGCGATGGCGTTTTCAAAAGAGCGCTCGGTGACGATCTTGGAGGGCTTCAGGTCTAACCAGACATTCTCCACGATCTGTCGGCCTGCCGCAGCGGCCAGGCGCACATGGGCACTGTCCACAGCAGGCACGGAGGAGGCACCGGGGATCACCAGACCGAGGGTCTCCGCCAGTGCGGTCAGGGTGGAGGCGGTGCCCATGGTCATGCAGTGGCCGGGGCTGCGGGCGATGCCGTCCTCGATCTCGCACCACTGTTCCCAGGTCAAATTGCCAGCGCGTTTTTCATCCCAATACTTCCAGACATCGCTGCCGGAGCCCAGGGTTTCGCCACGCCAGTTGCCCTTGATCATCGGGCCGCAGGGCATGTAGATGACGGGGATGTCCATGCTGAAGGCACCCATGAGGAGACCGGGCGTGGACTTGTCACAGCCGCCGAGCAAAACCGCGCCGTCGAGCGGGTTTCCACGCAGGACTTCCTCAGTCTCCATGGCCAGGAGGTTGCGGTGAAACATGGCCGTGGGTTTCGTCAGCATCTCCCCTGCGGAAAGCACCGGGATCTCCATGGGATGGCCGCCCGCCTGGAGGATGCCGCGCCGGACACCATCGGCGGTCAGCTTCAGGTGCATGTGGCAGGAATTTTGTTCCGACCAGGTGTTCAGGATGCCGATGACCGGCTTGCCCACATAGTCTTCCGCACCCCAGCCTGCCTGCTTCGCCCGTGAACGGTGGCCAAAGGAGCGGAGTTCATCCCGGCCATACCAGCGCCAGGAGCGGAGTTCTTCAGGGGTCTTGCGGATCGTCGTCATGTGGGTGTGAAAAGGCGATGATGGGCAGGATGAATGAAAATGCCAGGATTGAGAGCGTCCAAACGGCATATTCTTTTATGGGTGCCGCCTGGAAAGAAGCGCCTAAAAAAGCAGTTAAATGCTGCTCTATGAAGTTCCTCCTTGCCTTCACCTGCCTTGCCCTCGGATTTGCCACCGTTGGGCCAGCCGCTGAAACTCCTACCAAACGGCCTAACATACTGTTCATTCTCGCCGATGACCAGTCGCCCTTTGACTTGAAGGCTTACAATCCGGCATCCGCCCTGGAGACACCGAACCTGGACCGTCTGGCCGCCTCCGGCATGGTGTTTGAGGGGGCCTATCACATGGGGTCCTTTAGCGGGGCGGTCTGCACCCCTTCACGTCACATGATCATGAGCGGTCGCACGGTGTGGCATCTGCCCATCGCGCCTTTTGGCAAAGACCTCTGCCCGCCCGCACTAGAGCAGCAGACGATCCCGGCGGTCTTCAATCGCGCCGGATACGCCACCATGCGCACCTGCAAGATGGGCAACAGCTATGAGGCGGCTAACAAACTCTTCACCGTGCGCCGGGATGCCATCAAACGCGGCGGAGATGAGGAAAGTGGCAGCGGCTGGCACGCGCGGCAGGTGCTGGATTACCTGGGGGAACGCGAGGCGGCCAAAGACACGAAACCTTTCCTCATCTACTACGGCTTTTCGCACCCGCATGATACCCGTGACGGCACGCCGGAACTGCTGGCCAAATACGGTGCCACCAATCACACCGATCCCGCACAGCCGCCCTCCCTGCATTCGCAGCAGCCCAAGCTGCCTGCGAACTACCTCGCCAGCCATCCCTTTGACAACACGCATGCCGATGTGCGCGATGAGAAGGAGGTCAGCGGCGTCTGGGATCGCCGGGATGAAGCCAGTATCCGCAATGAACTCGGGCGTGAGTTTGCCTGCTCGGAGAACATCGACATTCAGATCGGTGCGGTGCTGAAGAAGCTCGAAGACATGGGTGAGTTGGACAACACCTACATCATCTACACCGCCGATCACGGCATCTCCATTGGCCGCCATGGCCTGATGGGCAAACAGAACCTCTACCAGCACACCTGGCGCGTGCCTTTCATCGTCAAAGGCCCCGGCATCAAGCCCGGCAGCCGCGTGGAGGGAAACATTTACCTGCTCGACATCCTGGCCACGCTTTGTGATCTCGCAGGCATCCAGGCCCCAAAAAGCAATGAAGGCAGCAGCTTTAAACCCGTGCTGACCGGTGAAAAGGCGGTCGTGCGTGATGTCCTCTACGGAGCCTACTCAGGCGGCGGCAAACCCGGCATGAGATGCGTGAAGCAGGGCGACTGGAAGCTGATCCAATACGAGGCCCCGGACCGCAGCGTGAAGGAAACCCAGCTCTTCAACCTCAAGGACAACCCGGAGGAGTTCATCGCCGAACACCATGATGCAAAGGTGAAAAGCCTAACAGGATTTGCACTCACCGATTCCCAGACCAACCTCGCCGGAGATCCGGCGCACGCGGCCAAGCTGGCCGAGATGCAGGCCCTGCTACTGAGCGAGATGCGTCGTTTGAATGACCCCTACCGCTTTTCCTATCAACCCAATGACAACCTACCGCCCGTGCCTGCCCCAACAGCCAAAAAGGGCCAGGGCAAAAAGGCCAAACAGAATCCAGGGGCCTAACAGCAAATTCACCAAGACGATGAAACATCTTCTCCTCCTCGCAGGCCTGACCCTGCTCTCTCCCGCCTTCGCTCAAGACGGATTCACACCCTTGTTCAATGGCAAAGACCTCACTGGTTGGGACGGTGACCCGAAGCTGTGGAAGGTCGAGGACGGTGTGATCGTCGGCACCTGCACCGGCCCTGACAGCCCGGTGAACAACACCTTTCTCATCTGGCGCGGCGGTCAGGCGAAGGACTTCGAATTGAAAGCCACCGTCCGTGTCATCGGCGACAACAACTCCGGCATTCAATACCGCAGCCGCCCATTGCCCGAGGCCGGACCCTGGGGGATTACAGGCTATCAGATTGACATTCATCCCGCCATCGAGCACACGGGCATGACCTACGAAGAAAAGGGGCGTGGCATCTTCGGCCTCAATGGCAAGAACGTCCTCCTCGATCCCGAAGGTAACCGCTGGCTCACCGCTGAACATGAGCCCGTGAAGGTGGATGTGACCCAATGGAACGAATACGGCATCATCGCACGCGGCAACCATCTCATTCACAAGATCAATGGTGAGGTCACCTCCGAGCTGATCGATCACGATGCCAAAAACCGCACCTTGGAGGGCCTGCTTGCCATCCAACTACATCGTGGGAATGCAAACACCGTGCAGATCAAAGACCTGCGTCTCAAGGTGCTGAGCGACCTCCCTGTCATCGCCTTTGATCAAGCCAGCCTGCCCGCCGGAGCAAAAAAGATCGAGCGTCCCGGCACCAAGAATCCTCAAGGGACCGGACCTGCGGCCCCGGCCAAGAAGTGAAGCGACGACTTGACTCCAACCTCATGAAATCGATCTTACCGTCTTTGGCTGTTGTCCTCGGCACGCTGCTTTCGGCCTTCAGCCCGTCGCTTTCCGCTGCCCCTAACATCATTTTGCTCATGGGCGATGATCACGGCTGGGAGGAGACTGGTTATCATGGCCACCCGCATGTGAAGACTCCCGTGCTGGATGACATGGCTGCCACGGGGTTACGCATGGACCGCTTTTACGCCGCGCATCCCAGTTGTTCACCCACACGCGCGAGTTTCCTCACCGGGCGGCATCCCAATCGCATGGGCACTTTTGCTCCAGGCTGGTCCTTCCGGCCCGAAGAGATCACCAGCGCACAGATCCTCAGCAAGGCAGGCTATCACTGCGGTCACTTTGGCAAGTGGCATGTCGGCGCGGTCAAAGCCGAGTCTCCCACCAGCCCCGGCGCAATGGGATTTCATGAGTGGCTCTCGCATGACAATTTCTTTGAACTGAACCCCTCCCTCTCACGCAATGGCGGGCCGCCTGAGGTCTTCCAAGGTGAAAGCTCCGCGATCCTCATCGATGAAACCATCCGCTTCATTGACGGCGCGAAAAAGTCCGGCAAACCCTTTTTCACGGTCGTCTGGTTTGGCTCCCCTCATGAGCCCTACAGCGGCCTGCCAGCCGACCTCGCGCTTTACGATGACCTGCCCGCGAAATACACCAAGAAAGTCCGCCTAACTTCCAATGAAACAGGAGGCCCGGTCCAGCGTCCTCAGGGCGAAGTCCTGCGCGAGCGTTACGCCGAAATCACCGCCATGGACCGAGCGATTGGCACCTTGAGGAAACACCTCGCAACTCAGGGCCTGCGTGAGGACACTCTTATCTTTTATTGCGGCGACAACGGCACCTCCCCAGACGCGGCACTCGGCTTTCCGCATCGCGGCGTGAAGGGTCAGGTCTATGAAGGCGGCACCCTCGTCCCCGGTCTCATCGAGTGGCCTGCGCGTATTCCACAGCCGCGCACCACCACTGTCCGTGCCAGCACCAGTGACCTCCTGCCCACGGTCTGTGCCCTCACTGGACAGGCGCTTCCTGACCGTCCTCTGGATGGCATTGACCTCACACCATTGCTTGATGGTAAGATGACCAAACGACCCACGCCGCTTTACTTTTGGGACTATCCTTCCGCACAATTGAAAGGCCAGGATCTCAAGCCCTGGATCGACCCTGAACTGCAAGCGGGGACAACGCCCCTGGCCAAAAAATCAGGCGGCAAAGCTACCCGCGATTTTACCAATTTTCATCACCCCGCCATCACGGAGAAGGACTACCTCGGCCCTCGTTCTATCATTGATGGCCATTTCAAACTCGTCATCCACGACGGTAAAAAAGGCGGTGCAAAACAGGAACTCTTCGATCTCGAAGCCGATCCTGCGGAGAAGACCGACCTCATCGGGCAACAGCCAGAGAAAGCCAAGGAACTGCAGGCCCGGCTTCGGCAATGGCAACAGGACGTGCTGAAAAGCCTCAGTGGCGCGGATTACCAAAAGTAAAATGCGATGCCTAACCAATCCTTTAGAATCATGAAACGACTCCCCCTTATTCTCACCCTTGCCCTCGCCTCTGTCGCGATCCTGCCCGCTGCTGAAAAGCCTGCTGAAACCAAGGGTAAAGCCAAGAAGGCCAGGAAAGCGGAACAACCCGGAAACAAGGATGCACCGGGCAAGCCCTACATCTACAAGACCTCCGCCGGACAACCCCGCCAGATGGAGATCTACTTCCCACCGAACCACGATCCCGCCACGGCCAAGGTGCCCGGCCTGATCCTGTTTCACGGCGGAGGCTGGACGGGCGGCTCCCTGTCCCAGTTTCGCACGGCCTGCGCTTACTTCGCCAGCCGTGGCCTTGTTTGTGCGACGGCAGAGTATCAGATGCTGAGCAAGGCAGATGTCGCCAAGAGAGCCAAAGGGGAAAGCCATAAACGCGTCTGCGTCACCGATGCCAAAAGCGCCATTCGTTGGTTCAAACAAAAGGCCCCGGAACTCGGCATCGACCCTCAGCGAATCATCACCGGTGGTGGTTCCGCAGGCGGTCATGTCTCCGCCCTCGCTACTCTAAACCCCGGCCTCAATGATCCTGCTGATCCGGCTGACATCGATACCGGCGTCGTCGCTTACGTCTGGTTTAACCCGGCCTTTACCGCCGATGATAGCGTGGATGCGGAAATCGATGTGCTGAATCATATTAAACCCACCCTGGCACCCGCCATTGCTTTTTTCGGCACGAAGGACCCTTGGAAAAAAGGCTGGGACACGGCCTATCAAAAACTTAAATCATCCGGTAACACCACCACCGAACTTTGGGTCGCCGAAGGTCAAAGCCACAGCTTCTTTAACAAAGGCCCCTGGCAGAAAGTCACCCTCATCGCTGCCGACCGTTTCCTCATCCAGCAAGGACTTCTGAACGGCGAACCGACTCTAGCCGCTCCGCCTACAGGAGAGAAACTGGTGCAAGTGGACCCAAAGCCTTGAAATCAAAAGTCTATTGGTTAGCCTAAAGGATGATGGCTTCACTGCCTCCCTTCCATTTGCGAAACGTCCACGAAGTCTTATACTTAGATCATGCCACCGCCACCGAATCAACGACGCCTCAACCGGGAGGACATGGTCGAGCAATGCCGACGCAACCGCCGTCAGGCCGCGATACTCGAATCACGAGATGGGCCGCAGCGAGTGGCAAAATCAGCAGCGCAGCCGATTTCGCAACCCGTCTCGACGGTCCGCAAGTAGGCTCTGAGTTGCTCAATATCTTTCGCGAGACGCCGGAGTTTGGGCGCTCCCTGGCTCTTCGAATTGAACCTTTCCTTGACGAATCAGCCGAGGGTCACCTTCATCTTGCAGGCGGAGGTGGTGAAGCCATCGTTTTCGGTGATGGAGAGCAACAGTTCGCCATCAAGCTCCTCGCTCCACCGGGAAAAGCGCGTTTTGGCTGGGTCCTGGATCGGAACAGTCAAGGCCGCTGGGGCATCCGTGGTGGTGGTCTGGCCGAAGCTCTGGAGCGTTTTGCCTGGTTCGAGGCGTTGTTCGACTCCGGTCTGGAGCTGGATCAAATTGGAGAAGCGGGGGACTTTCTCGTGTTGCGTCAGCCCTTCATCGCTGGTTTCCACCCGGATGAACTCTCCTTGCATCAGTGGATGATGGATCGCGGCTGGAGACCTTGCTCTTTGCCCACGGACTTGGCCATGATTGCGAATCTTACCTGGCGTAAAGATGACTGGCTTGCCACGGATGTGCGCCCGGAAAATGCTTTGATTGCGGAGGCTGACAGCGGCATCTACGCCATTGATTTCATTGTCGGGCAAGTCTGATTTGCCACGTTTCATGATCCTCGGCGGTTATCATATTCGCTGAACGTCCGGCTAATCCCGAGCTCGTGGCACTCGGAATGCTGTGCCCTTGGTGCATTATTTTGGCTTCGTCGCGCGTATCTCTACTCCCCCCAAACTTCCGGCCCTGCCCATGCTTCATCGGATGACCCCTTCCTCCCGTCTTTTCGTCTTCATTGCCCTCACGGCACCGCTCCAGGCGGCACCGGAGTGGAAGACCGTGCAGCCCATGCTGGCGGAGTCCTGCTACGACTGCCACAACGGCAAAAAGACCAAGGGCGGCGTGGACCTGGAGCGCTTCGAAAAAGAGCCCTCGGTGGAGAAGGAATACGCCCTCTGGGAAAAGGTGAAGGACGTGGTGGCGAAGGGTGAAATGCCGCCCGAGGACGAAACCCAACTGTCCGCCGAGGAGAAGAAAAACCTCATCGCCTGGGCTACCGGCGCGCTGGATCAGGTGGCCACGGCCAATGCGGGTGATCCCGGTGCGGTGACGTTGCGCCGCCTGACGAATGCCGAGTATGACTACACCATCCGTGACCTGACCGGCGTGGACTATGGCCTGGCCAAGGAGTTCCAGCCCGATGGCGGCGGCGGCGAAGGCTTTGCCAACACGGGTGACACGCTTTTTGTTAATCCCTCCCAGCTCGATAAGTATCTGGCCGCCGCCCGCAAGCTGGCGGATCACGCGACCCTCCTGCCGGGCACCGGGGTCACCTTTCATCCCCAACGCGTCGGCATGCGCGGAAAAGACCAGGTGAAGGGACAGGCCCAGCAAGCCCTTTATGTCTGGTATCAAAAGATGGCCGGGCCACACCTGCCCACCTATGACCGCGAGCTGCGTGAGGCCGACTACATGCTGGCCTGCTGGAAATGGAAGCACAAGGAGCTGACGGGCGCGCCGTCCCTGGAGCAACTGGCGAAGGACGCCAAGCTCTCCCCGGCCTTTTTGTCGAACTGGTGGAACATGCTCAATGACACGAAGACGCAGTCCCGCTTCCTGGACCTGACCAAGCTGCCCTGGCGCAACCTGCCGCCGCCGGATGCCGCCAAGCCGAAGGAAGTGCCTACCAAAGTCCTCGCTGAACTCCAGGCCATCCAGGTGCAGCGCCACTCCTGGAACCACCCTGACAAGCCCGGCAACGGCGTGCAGCGTCGCCAGCAAGATGCGGACGGCATCCGGACCTATGGCGGCAGCCGTGTGGCCACCCAGGGCAAGCGTCAGTTCCATGTCGTGCTCGGCGATGTGGGCGATGGCAATGGCGGTGACTATGTGACCTTCACCGGGTTAACCTTCCGCAAAAAAGGCGGCAAGAACTATGACTACGCCCCCTTCATGCGTCAGCAGCGCGATGCGGACAAGAAGGCACTCAAGGAGATCGAATCCGGCAAACCTGCCCCCAAAGGACTGACGGCAGACCTGCTGAAAAAGCGCATCGCCGAGGCAGAGAAGGCCCTGTCGTATTTTGGCAAGGACCCCCTGGGCAAAAACGGCATCGGCGAGAATGTGCTGGCCGCAAAAGCCCCGCTCGTCATCACCCTGCCGCTGCCGGAGGACACCACGGAGGTCTTTGGTGCAGGCAGGCTGGACATGCGCAATCCCAAAGTGGATCTGGCAACTGTGCAGTGGACCCTGACCGTGGACACGCCGCCTAACACCAAGGATATCATCCCCGGCGTGCTGACCGTGTGGAAACGGAACACGGATGCCCATCGCAAAACCATGGCCGACTTCAGCCGCATGAAGGCTGTCTTCCCTGACATGCTGGAGCGCCGCCTGGAGGAGGTGGCCCGCAACCTCTACAGCGACAAGCCCGGCCCCGGTGTTTATTACTTCAGCGACGACCAGCTCAAGGCCATGATCCCTGAGACGGAAAAGAAACGCCTGGAGCAAATGCGCCTGGACTGGAGCTTCCTCTCCCGCGACACGCTGAAGAAGGAACAGCACGCCCAGTATGACGAACTGATGCGCCAGCACCTGCACCGCTTTGCCAGCCAGGCCTGGAGACGCCCCACCACGCAGGCCGAACGCACCCAGCTTTCCAAGCTTTATCAGGACGGTCTGAGCAAAGACCTGGACCGCGAATCCGCCGCCCGCGAGGTCGTGACCCTCATCCTGGTTTCGCCTAACTTCTTGTATAAAACCGAGGTCGGCCTGGTGGCTTCCAACAGTGATGCGGGCACTCCTGCCCGCAAAGAGGCCGAAGCCCAAGCAAGCTCCGATGAAGTCGCCCTCAACGCCTGGGAACTCGCCTCCCGCCTCAGCTACTTCCTTTGGTCCTCCCAGCCCGACTGGCAGCTCCGCAAGGCCGCCACGGACGGCAGCCTATTGAAACCCGAAGTCCTCACCGCCCAGGTGAAGCGCATGCTCAAGGACCCCAAGGCCGAGGCCATGGCGAAGGAATTCGCCGGCCAGTGGCTGGAGTTCAAGGGCTTCGACAAACACGCCGCCGTGGATGACAAAAAGTTCCCCCAGTTCACCCCCGAACTGCGCCGCGATCTGGACCGTGAAACCACGCTGTTTTTCACCCACCTCATCCGCCAGGACCGCCCCGTGCAGGAGATCATCGGGGCCGATTACACCTTCCTCAATGAACGCCTGGCCAAACACTACGGTGTGCCCGAGGTAAAAGGCGAGGAGTTCCGCCAGGTCAGTGTGAAGGGGCAGCATCGCGGCGGTCTGCTGGGCCAGGGCAGCCTGCTCACCAAGACCTCCCGCAGCCATCGCACCAGCCCTGTGCTGCGTGGCAACTGGTTGCTCCAGGCCGTCCTGGGCACGCCCGTGCCGCCACCGCCTGCCGATGTGCCGGAACTCAAGGAACACGGCCCCAAACCCGCCACCGTCCGCGAGATGCTGGAGCAACACCGCGCCTCGAAATCCTGCTCCGGCTGCCATGACCGCATCGACCCCCTCGGCTTCGCTTTGGAGGGCTTCGACGCCATCGGACGCTTCCGCGACAAAGACGAAAGCGGCCTGCCGCTGGACACCTCCGGCCAGGTCAAAGGCGGTGCCAAGTTTGTCGGCTTCGAAGGCCTGCGCGACTACCTGAAGACGCAGAATGACCAACTCACCCACCACTTTTCCCGCAAGCTCATCGGCTTCGCCCTGGGCCGCCAGGTCCTGCCCACAGACAAGCTGCTGATGCAGAAGATCAAGACCGACCTGGCCCAAAACGAGGGCCACTTCTCCGCCGCTGTCCTGGCCGTGGTGCAGAGCCGTCAGTTCATGAACAAGCGCCTGTAAGCCACCGTTGGAAAAAGTTGCCGAGTTGCCGTCCTATATACGGCAACTTTGCAACTTTTCGTGCGCCTGAAGTTGAGCCGCCACCCACTGAGTCTTTAAACGCTACAATCCAATCGCCGCCGATCGATGACTTCTCTGGACGGAAAGGCCAGGGTGATGACTGTTGGCATGCTTGCTGCCGAACAGGCAGAGTGATCTTCAGGATCGGTTCTAGCTTGTTTTATTCTTAGTAAATATATATAAAAACAGACAACTCAGTCCATGCTAGAATGACCAGATTCTCCAGAAAGTTGCAAAGTTGCCGTGTATAGGACGGCAACTCGGCAACTTTTGGGATCACGCGATTTCACCTTCCGTGGGACGGCTTAGCCTGAAAACTTTCCTGGTTTCCCTGTCTGGGGTGGGACCCAAATTACTTCTCCACAGAGGCGACGGCCATGGCGGCGATGCCCTCTTCACGGCCCACAAAACCCATCCGCTCGTTGGTGGTGGCTTTGACGCCGACCTGGTCGGGCTGGATTCCGAGGGCGGTGGCGATTTTCTCCTTCATGGCAGGCGCGTGTTTCATGACCTTGGGGGCCTCGGCGATCAGGGTGGAGTCCACGTTGGTGATCACATACCCTTTTTCCACAGCCAAAGCGGCGCATTTTTCCAGGATTCGCAGACTGCAAATGCCCTCGATGCTGGCATCCGTGGGCGGGAAATAATAGCCAATGTCCGGCAATCCCATCGATCCCAGAACCGCATCCGCAATGGCATGGCAGAGCACATCCGCATCCGAATGGCCTTTCAGCCCACGGGTATGGGGAATCTCGACGCCCCCCAGGATCAAGGGACGACCTTCTTCGAAAGGATGCACATCATAGCCAATGCCGACACGGTTCATGCCTCTGTCTTAGCGGGGGTAAAGGCGGCTTGCCAGTTCAGAATAACGAGATCCAGCCAGCCCTCATGTGTGGCCCATACCAGACTTGCGATCAAGCCTCGGGCATGACACAATGGAAGTATGAGCATGCAGGCAGCTTTTCATCGCGGGGTCGCCCCATTGTTGCATCTCCTCCTTCCGGGTAAGGAAGAGATGGTGCTGGGGGCCGTGCCTGATCAGGCTTTACGCAACCGGATTGAGAGCCTGGCCAGCAGGAATACGGAAGGCACTTTGACCCTAGATGAGCGTGCCGAATATGAGGGCTATGTCCGTGCAAACAAGTTTGTAGCGGTGTTGAGGCGTGAAGCACGCCGCATCAAGGAGGAAATGGTTCCGTGACGGAAGCGGTTCGTGCGCTGGTTCGGCAGCGGGCGGGTCATCGCTGTGAATACTGCAAGCTTCATCAGGAAGATTCTCCATTGGCAGCTTTGCACATAGAGCATATCCGACCCAAAAAACATGGTGGCTCAGATAATGCCGAAAACCTCGCATTGGCCTGCATTGACTGCAATTTACACAAGGGATCCAACCTCACAGGTATTGATCCCGAGACAGATGCGGTGACTGAATTGTTTCATCCCCGCCGCGACGTTTGGGAGGATCATTTTGAGTGGATTGGCATCCGTCTGGTGGGAAAATCAGGAATTGGGCGAACAACCGTAACCGTGCTCAATCTCAATGGTGACGATAGGCTGGATCTTCGTCTTGCGGAGACTCAATAAGCTTCACCGCCCCTGATCAGATACCCACTTTCTCACCCCGGCTTCCCGCCCAGCGTGCGCATCTGGGTGCGGTATTCTCTGGGGGTGCTGCCGACGACTTCGCGGAAGCGGCGGTTGAAGTTAGCGAGGTTTCGGTAACCGCAGTCGAGGGCGATGTCGGTAATGTTGTTTTGATCCTCACCGATCATGCGGCAGGCACGGCCAATGCGGACTTCGTTGATGTATTCGGGCACGGTTTTGCCCGTGCGAGAGCGGAAGAACCGGCTGAAGGCTCCCTCGCTGAGATGGGCGAGCTTGGCCAATTGGGCACGATCAATATCCTCCGTGAGATGCTGGTGAATGTAGTCGCAGACGCGCTCCATACGGCCCTGATCAGTGGCGTGTAGGGTCGGCTCATAGGCGGCACTGGCCAGGGGCTTGAGGTCCTTCGCCCGCGACATGACATCCAGGATGGCCAGGAGGTCCACCACACGGGTGAGGCCGTCGTTTTCAGCCAGATGCCGGAGACGCAGGGAGACCTCTTTGCGCACGGGACCCCGGATTTCCAAGCCACGGCTGGCCCGGCGCAACAGACGACGCACGGACTCCAGCTCTGGCAGCGCCATGAAGTCCTTGCCCATGAAGTTTTCTTCAAAGCGGATGATGATGGCGTCCACGATACCCGCGCCCTCTTCCTGATGCCATACATGCGGGAGATTGGAACCGACAAGGACGAGGTCACCATCGGCAATCGGGGCGATGTTATCCCCGACGACCCGGTGCCCCCGGCTGCGGATGGCCAGGGTGATCTGAAATTCCGGGTGAAAGTGCCAGCGCGTGCCGTAGTCCGGCCCATGCACAAGTTCACAGTGAAAGGACTCCCAATCGCGGCGGGGGACTTTCTCAAAAACAGGCTTCATTTCACTGAATCTAACCTGCCGTTGATGGAAAGCCAATGCGCGCTTGTGCTCAAGTCTGAACCTTTGGTGCTCTCTAGCAACAGGTTGCAGCAGAGCTCTCTGTGGGGTTAAGTTATATTTCCCATGCTCCCAGAACACGAGGCCCTGCTCATCCTGACCCGCCAGCAATTTCCCGAATTGAAGGATGTTCCCTGCGAGGTGGAGCCGATCGTCAAAGGGGGGTCGGATCGCCATTTCTATCGTTTTACCTGGGCAGGGGCGGCCCACCCAGCGATGATCCTGATGGTTTATACCCTGGCACGCCGGGACAATCCGAAGTTTGTCCCCGCCACCCGTCGTCTCGCCGCCCTGGGGGTGAATGTGCCGCAGATTTATGCCTTTGATGAACAGCGGCTCTGTGTCTGGCTGGAGGATTTGGGCCGGGACGATCTGCATGCGCACCGGGATGACCCCTGGGAGATACGCCGGGCTTTTTACGAGGCGACTCTGCGGGAGGCGGCCAAGATTCACTCCGTCAGCACCGCTGCTCTGAGCACGGATGACCTCAACGGCATGGAGCCTGAATTCAGCGAGGGGCTCTATGAGTGGGAGCAGAATTACTTCATCGAGCATTTTGTGCGCGGCCATCTGCACCGCGAGGCGGACACTGCGGATCATGGCACCGCCCGCACCGTGCTGATGGAGCTACGCCAGCGCCTGGCCAGGCGTCCACGCTGCCTGGTGCATCGGGATTTTCAGAGTCAAAATGTGCTGCTGCGTGATGGCGCGGCCTGGCTGGTGGATTATCAGGGCCTGCGCCCTGGACTGGCAGAGTATGATCTGGCCTCTCTACTTTTTGACCCCTACGTGGTGCTGAGCCGGAGTGAGCGCGGTGATCTGCTGCAGTATTACGCCGACCTACGTGGCCTGGCCCTGCCGGAACTACGAGAGGTGGTCTATCAATGCGCGGCTCAACGCCTGATGCAGGCCCTGGGGGCTTATGGAAACCTGAGCCGGAACCAGGGGAAAACACACTTTGAGCAGCACATTCCCGCCGGTGTGCGCAACCTCACTGCCGTGTGCGATGAAGCACCGGAGCTGACCCCGCTGCGCAGTCTTTTCCTCTGATGCACGTCTTTCTGCCTGCTGCTGATGCTGCGGTGTTCCTCACAGAGGAATTCCAACGTGCTGGCATCCCAAGCAGGGCGAATGAGGACACCGGCCTGCTTTTGGCGGAGGCTCTGCCCGCCCTCCCTTACTTGGCCTTTGCCCGTCAGGCACTGCCCTCGGCCACGGAGGTAAAGGACGCGTCCATCAATGGCTGGGCCGACCAGATCATCGGCCGTATCGCGGGCGTGCTGCCGGATGCACAGCCCTGGCGGCTGCATCTTTGGACTGCCTATGGCGAGGGACGGGCGGGCTTGCATCGCTGCGACCTCATTCGTGCGGCCCTGAATGAGCGGCTGAAAAAACGTCGCCGTGCCCTCCTGCGCTCGTTGGAGGACAGCACTGCACCCTTCACCGCCGAGACCTCTTTGGTGCAGGCGGTGCTGACAGGACCGGATACCGGTTTTATCTCTATCAGCACCGCTCCTGAGCCCTTGGATCTGCGGGCTATCCTCTCGCCTAATCTCGGCGGTGACATCCCACATGCCGAGGATAAGGCCGCGCCCAGCCGCGCCTTTGCCAAGGTGATCGAGGCCGAGCTGCGCCTGGGGCAGCAAATCGAGCTCGGCCAGACCTGTGTGGACCTAGGGGCCTCCCCCGGAAGCTGGAGCTATGTGGCCATCCAACGCGGTGCCCGTGTCATCGCCATCGATCGCAGCCCTCTGCGCGATGACCTGATGCGCAACCCACGTCTGTCCTTCCTTCAGGCAGATGCCTTCAAATTCCGCCCGGATCAGCCCGTGGATTGGCTCATCTGTGACATCATCGCCGCCCCCCAGCGCAGTATCGACCTCCTGCTGGAATGGTTGCGCGAGCGCCAGATGCGCCGTTTCATCGTCACGATCAAATTCAAAGGGGCGGATGAATATCACCTCCTGGATCAGCTCAAGGAGCAGGCCCCGCCCCTCTGCGCCGACTTCCGCCTGACCCGCCTTTGTGCCAACAAGAACGAAGTCACGGCCTTTGGTGTGGTTTAACCTGTAAGAAACCGCCTTTCCCTCTCGTCACTTCCCGCCATGCCTGTTTTGCCCCGCCTCTGCCTCGCCGCCCTCGCCACGGCCACCAGCCTGCTGGCCCAGCCTGCCACGACACCCGTCTTTTGGCCGGACAAGAACGGCCCCACCTTTGATGGCATTGTCCCCGCAGCCGAAGCAGCCAAACTGCCATTGAAATGGAACTCAACGACTGGCGAAAACATCGTCTGGAAGGTGGATCTGGAAAATGAAGGGCACAGCTCGCCCGTGATCGGCGGGGACAGGATCTGGTTCACCTCTGCGACGACGGATGGCAAAAAGCAGTTCGTCTATGGCATCGACCGCCACACAGGCAAGGTGGTGCATCATGACCTCGTCTTTGAAAACGCCGAGCCGGAAGGGCTGGGCAATCCGCTCAACAACTACGCCGCCCCTTCCCCTGTCCTGGAAGCCGATGCCCTCTACGTCCACTTTGGCACCTACGGCACAGCGCGCATCGATCCCGCCACCGGCAAAAAGGTCTGGGAGCGCCGGGACATCAACGCGCGGCATTATCGCGGCCCTGGTTCATCCCCTATCATACACGGTGACATGCTCATTCTCACCTTTGACGGCATTGACCAACAATATATCACTGCACTGAATAAAAAGACCGGAGAGACTCTTTGGAAAACAAACCGCACCACCGATTATGGCGACCTGGATGCCGAGGGCAAACCCACCCGCGACGGCGACATGCGCAAAGCTTATCATACTCCCAGCGTCTTTGACCTGGGCGGTGTGCAGACCCTCGTCTCCGTGGGTTCTCGCGCAGCTTTTGGTTATGCCGTGGATACAGGCAAGGAACTGTGGACCGTGCGGCATGGAGGCTTCAATGCTGCGATTCGTCCTTTGGTTTACCAAAAAGTGCTGATCCTGAACACAGGCTCAGAGCGCGCCCACACCCTTGGTGTCAGGATCGATGACAAGATGCAAGGTGACATCACCGAAAGCCATGTGATTTGGGACCGCGAGAAACGCAATGCGAGCGAATCCTGCCCCGTGTTGGTGGATGGGCTGCTCTTCCAAATCACCCGTGGCGGCATCGTCACCTGCATGGACCCCCTCAGCGGCCAGGACATTTGGGAGGAACGCCTGTCAGGCCAGCACCTACCCAGCCCTATTGCCGCAGGAGATCGCCTTTATTTCAGCAACGACCGTGGAGACACCCGTGTGCTGCGCGCCGGACGTCAATTTGAAGTGTTGGCGGAAAACATCCTGCCTGATGCCATGACCGCCGCGCCCGCTGTGGCGGAAGGTGCTTTTTTCATCCGCACGAAAAAACAACTGTTCAAGATTGCACAACCTTAACGTTAGCCTGGGCTGCAAGAACAGTGCCAAAACGCTCTGGAATGCGCTTTCTATCAGGGAAATGGCCTTGGGGAGAAATAACATTTCTTATCACAAATACGTCGCTACTTCTGAAAACCGTGTTATTCTAAAGTCCTCTATGGCTACGACACCGACTCGCAAAACACGTTTCTCCCGCCGCGTCCCTGACCATGTAACCGATGAGCTCGTTAATGTATTGTCCTCCGGGGACACTCTTGAGTTCAACGCGTTGTTCAAACTGGTTTACGACAATTTGAAACTGAAAAATGCAGTCAGCGGGGGCGAAGAAATGCTCCGTCTGCGTTCTTATGAGAAGCTTCAGGGCCTCGTTAGCCGTGGTCTCTGCGCCAAAGTAGCCAAGACCTATCGCGGTCTCGAAGGCCTTCGCGCTGCTCATCAGGCCACCATCGCCGCCCGCACGGCAGCCGTGGTTGCCCGTTAATCCTTTCGAAAATATTCTTACGAGCCGCTTTTCCTCATGGGAAAGCGGCTCTTTTTTTGTTGGCGGTAGGGTGGAGCCTTCCTTGACTGCCGCCGCAGACAACCTGACAGACTTCGTTCCCCTCATGTCTTACAGCGATTTTAACACGGATTCCGACTCTGAACGCGAGCTTTCTCCTCTGCTCCAGGCCATTGTCCCCAAGCTCGCCCCCTGCCGTGTCCGTGAATTTCAGCCGGAGGACCTGGAGGCCTGTGTAGAGATCTATCGCTCCAACGAACCGGATTACCTGGACCCTGAAGGCCTGCATGCCTTTGTCGAGTTCCTGGCCATCGGCACTTCCTACTACCTCGTGCTGGAGCATGATGGCGAAATCGTTGCCTGTGGAGGCCTGGAACTCATTGGCGATTCCGATACCGCCCACCTCGTGCATGGCATGGTGCATGGGGAGTATCATCGCCGTGGTTTCGGCACTACCCTTCTGGCCGCCCGCCTCTCCCTCCTGGAGACCGAAGACCGGCCCATCGAAGTTGTCCTCCAGACCACCCGCACCTCGGTCCCCTTCTACGGGCACTTTGGCTTTGCCCTTCATTCCGTTTCAGACAATCCCCCCGGCCCCGAAAAGGAACGCGCCACCGTCTGGCTCGGCATCGATGACCAGGATATTGAGGACATCCGCCTGGCCTTGGAAGAACGCAGCATTCAGATCTTTTTGAACGATCCCATGGAAGATGAAGATGAGGAATAGAACCTCAAACTTCGCCCGTTCATTTATCTCCACCGTTTTCATCACCTCTTATGAAACTACTTTTTGTTAGTCTCTTGGCCTTCGTCTTTGCCGCCCCGCTGTCCGCCGCCGACCCAAAACCCGCTGCGAAAAAGCCCGGAGCCCAAGGCCCTAAATGGCAAAAGCTCAATCCGCAGACTCCTGCAGGCTTCACCTTGAAGACCCTCACCGTGGCTGATTACCCGGAGCACAAGGTGGAGCTGTATGTCTATGTCCCCGATGCTGAAGGCACCTGGCCCTGCATCCTGGACATCCACGGCGGCGGCTGGCAAAAGCGGCAGGTCGAGGCCGACAAGCCGATGATGGAGCGGCTGGCCCAGCGCGGCTTTGTCACGGCCCTGGTCAGCTACCGCCTGTCCACGGAGGCGAAATACCCGGCGGCCATCCACGACTGCAAGGCCGCCCTGCGTTGCCTGCGTGCCCATGCTAAGGAGCTGAAGATTGATCCCGAGCGCATCGGTTGCATGGGCGGCTCCGCCGGCGGGCATTTGTCCGGCCTCACCGCCATGACCAGCGCCCTGCCTGAGTTTGAAGGTGAAGGCCCTTTCAAAGACCAGCCCAGCACGGTCAAAGCCGCCATCGTGATGGCAGCCACCCAGGATCTGGTCGCCTCGAATGTCGGCAAGAAGAACGAAGGTGCCATGCTCTTCTTTGGCGGCACTCTGGAAGAGAAGCCCGAGGTTTACAAAGCCGCCTCACCCATCACCCACGTGCGCGCAGGCGTGCCGCCCACGATCTTCATCGAAGGTGAAAAGGACACTCTGAAGATTGGCCGGGCCGAGATGATGGAAAAGCTGAAATCCCTGGGCATCGAAACCGGTGTTCATACGCTGAAGTCTGCCCCTCACCCCTTCTGGATGAGCGACCCCTGGTGTGCGGAAACGGTGGAGATTGCAGCCGTGTTTTTCAAAAAGCATCTGGGCGAACCCGTGCTGAAGTGAAGTGCTCGGTCTGCTCATTGACGGATGAATGCATCGCAGAATAGATACAGCCCGATGCGTCCCGCCGCCTGCTTACTCGCCTTCCTGTTCTTCATCTCCACGTCCCTGGCGCATGTGGTGCCGAACATGACGATTGAGGCAGAGTTTGCCAAAGATCACAGCTTCGTCCTGAAGCTGAATCTGGACCCACGCGTCTTTTTGAGTGATCAGCCTACCTCCCTGCCACCTGTCTCGGCCGACTGGTATCTCACCCAGTCCGAATCACAAAAAGCGGCCACCTATGAGAAGGCAACGGAGTATCTGAAGGCGAATGTCGGCCTAACATTCAATGATCAAACGATCCCGCTGCCGCCCTGCGAGTTCGTCGCCATGGATGGTGCCACCAATGAACTGGTGAAACCGGACACAGCGGAGACGCATCTGCTGGCTACGGCGAAGGGTGTGGTGCCCGCAGGAGCAGACAGCTTCAAGCTCGCCTTTGGCAAGGCGGCGAATGTCAGCCTGATCCTGCTGAACAATGAAGAGGGCAATGAAGACAAGCGCCCACAGGTGATCTTTCCGGGGGAAACGAGCCGCCCTTTTAAAATCACACAGGCCCCACAGGCGAAAACAGACAATCTTATGTCCAGCCCCGCAGTGCTTTTTGCACCCGCTACTCTCTGGAGTGCAGCCGGGTTGTTGGGTGTCGTTTTCCTCACTGCACTGGCCTTTTTCATGCGGCCCAAGCGCCGATGAATTCGACCACGCGCTGCTCATGCCAGCCGCGCAGGCGATAGTCCAGAAACCCCACATGGCCGCCATAAGCCGGTGTCTCCAGATGCAGCATGTCACTGTGAAAGGCAAGCTCCTGGGGGAATGAGGGCGTGGTGAGCAGCGGGTCATTCAGCGCATTCAGCAGCAGCGCCGGGACCGTCAGCTTCGCCAGATGCGGAAGGGAACTGGCGCGCTCCCAGTAGTCATCGGCGTCGCGGAAACCATGCAGCGGAGCGGTGAAACGATCATCGAATTCTTTGATCGTGCGGATGGCGCGAATACCCCGGACATCCAGGCTCTGCGGGAAGCTGCAAGCCTTGAGCTCCATCTTGGTGATGAGGGTGTTCAGGAAGCGCTTCAGGTAGATGCGGTTGTCGGTTCGTTCATCCAGGACCCGCGCACTGGAGGCCAGGTCCACCGGCGCTGACACTGCCACGGCAGCGACGATTTGAGGATGAGGTTTCATCTCCCCAATGCATTTCAGGGTGATGTTTCCCCCAAGGCTGAAACCGACCAACGCGATCTGCTCATAGGCATCGGAGGCGTGTTCGATGACACTGCGCAGGTCCCCGGATTCACCGCTGTGATAGGAACGTGCCAGGCGGTTCTCGATGCCTCCGCAGCCCCGGAAATTCCAGGCCAACACGTTCCAGCCGGCACGGAGCAGGGCGGCGGTCATGCTGCGGATGTAGATGGCATCCGCCGATCCCTCCAGCCCATGAGACAGGATGGCCAGCCGCTTGTGACCCGCATGAAACCAGCGCAGATCTAGGAAATCGCCATCGGGCAGCTCCAGCCGCTGATGCTTGGGCGCGGGAGGGTTTGCACGAGGTAGAAAGGTCGGCAGCACTGTCTGCACATGACCACTACGCAGGAACCGGGGAGCGTGGTAACTGGAGGTGACGACAGGCATGGCGGACGTTTACTTTAACCACCAGCAGAAGCTGCCGCTCGGCACGGGCAGCACGTCCGCAGCCCCGCGAAGCTGCATCTCCCCCTGCTCCAGGACGCCCCCCAGCAAGCCGAACTGCTGATGCAACAAGTGATGCAGGGAGATGGGCGTGAGCTCAGGGGTATGGCAGGAAAGCAGCACACCTAACGGCTGATCTGACATCAGTTTTCCGATCAAGGCGAGCAGGGGATGCAGGTCATTTTCGATCTTGAAGATCTCCCCTTTGGCCCCGCGTCCATAGCTGGGAGGGTCCAGGATGATGAGGTCATACGTGCGCTCCCGGCGGTGCTCGCGGTCCAGGAACTTGGTCACGTCATCCACGATCCAGCGGATGGGTTTGTCATCCAGGCCGTTGAGGGTGGCGTTCTTGCGCGCCCAGTCCACCATGCCTTTCGAGGCATCCACATGGCAGACCTCCGCTCCACCATGGGCGGCTGCCAGCGTGCTGCCGCCGGAGTAGGCAAAGAGGTTCAGCACACGCGGCGCACGGTTGTGCTTCTTGCGATAGTCCGCACACACTTCACGGATGCGTTTCCACTGGTCGCGTTGTTCAGGGAAAATGCCCAGGTGGCCAAAGTCCGTGCTGCTGAGCTGAAAGCGTGTGCCATCCACCCCGATGTCCCAGATGCCGGGCAAACGATCACGCCCGCGCCATTGATTGCCGCCATCGCGGAAGAAGGTTGCCGTGGCCTTCTGCCAAGTGTTGGGAGGCAGCGTCTGCCGCCACACCGCCTGAGCACAGGGCCGGGAGAGCACCACCTCGCCAAAGCGTTCCAGCTTTTGAAAGTTGCCGCTGTCGAGGAGTTCGTAACCGTTTTGCATGTCTTTGAGCTGCCCGGAGGGAAGGGTATTAGGGCACTTTAAGCCACTCGTGTTTGGGGCTGATGATTGATGAACAGGACGAGGTCTCCCACGGTTTTCACCTGGTCATACCAGGGATTTTGGACGGTTTCCGTGAGATCGTAACCACTCCGTTCGGCGATGTTCATTAGCAGATCGTCGATATCTTCCCCGAGTATGTTGAGATCATTTTCGATGTCGTCTGTAGCTTCCACCGGGAAGCCCGGAATCCATCTCCTCACCTCCTCATAAGTGGCTCGAATGATCCAGGGATCGACTTTGCGGCGGTCAAACACACGACGGAAGGCGCAGATTGTATCTTCACGATTCGATTTCAGTCCTGTCAGCCTTTTCCGTTCACGAGGGCCATTAATTGCTAAAATTAGACCCATTATCGGGGCGAGAAGCAAAAATAGAGGAGCGAGAAAAGCTAGGCCTAACCATCCCTGCCAGCCCAGCGGAGGGATCGGCAGGAGAGGAGGAAGATGTCTGGAAAACCGGCGCATGGCATTCTGATTTCAATCTCCCAATCCAACAGCCTGACGCACACGCTCCAGGGTTTTCCGGGCTACGGCGCGGGCTTTCTCGGCCCCTTCGGCGAGCACCTTGTTCACGTAAGCCGGGTCGGCGACGATCTCCGCCCGGCGTTCACGGAAGGGGGCGAAATAGTCGGTGAGGCCCTGCAACAGCCGCTTTTTGAAGTCACCGTAACCTTTGCCACCAGCTTCAAAATCCGCCACCATGGCGTCATAGTCAGCCTGCGATGCGACGAGCTGATACAGCGCCAGGATGCTGCTGCCTTCGGTGGGTTTCGGCGACTCGACCGGTGTCGAGTCCGTGGGGATGCCCATGATGGCTTTCTTCAACTTTCCGGGTTCCTCGAAGAGCTGGATGGTGTTGCCATAGCTCTTGCTCATTTTACGACCATCGGTGCCCAGGACGACGGCGGTTTCCTCGCGGATGCGTGGATTCGGCAGCTTCAGCAGCCCCTGGCCAAAGGTCTCATTCATCTTGATGGCGATGTCGCGGGTCACCTCGACGTGCTGCTTTTGATCGCGGCCCACCGGGACTACATCGGCGTCATAGATAAGGATATCAGCGGCCATCAGCACGGGATAGGCGAAGAGGCCGTGGCTGGCGGCGATGCCATTGGCCACTTTGTCCTTGTAGCTGTGACAACGCTCCAGCAGGCCCATGGGGGTCACGGTGCTGAGAATCCAGGACAGCTCGGTGTGCTCCGGAACATCGCTCTGGCGGAAAAAGACGCACTTCTCGGGATCAAGCCCGCAGGCCAGGAAATCAATGGCCAGATCGCGCACATGGCCACGCAGGGTCTTGCCGTCGTGGATGCTGGTGAGGGAGTGGTAATCGGCGATGAAGTAAAAAGCCTCGCCTTCATGTTGCAACTTCAGCGCCGCCTCCATCATGCCAAAGTAATTGCCAATGTGGAGACGTCCGCTGGGTTGGAGGCCGGAAAGGATGCGCATAGTCGCCTAGAGATGGCGGGCGATGCGTCCAGATTCAAGGGCATAGCTGGATTTTCCGCTCTCTTCTTGGCTCATTTCAGGGCGTTGTGATAAAAGAGCAGGATCGGGCGTATAGGTCCGCACTTATGCGCTTTCATTTTTATTCCTGCCTGCTGTTGCTGTTCACTCTCATTCCAGCTAGGGCGGAGAGCCTTCCAGAACCTGTCTCAGCCAAACCCCTGATCGACAAGGTTTTGGACGCTGTGGGTGGAAAGGACAAGCTGCTCACGCTCTTCCGGATCAAGGAGACTTACCATTTCGGGGCGAACCCGACCCCTGATGCAGGTAAAAAGGCTTCTTCCCGTGAGTCAATCCTCGAGGTGCCTGAATCCTGGTGGATCGGCAAAAAGGAACGGGCGGACGAGCCTGCCAAGTATGACGTGTGGGCGTGGACACTCGGGATCTTGGTGGACCCCAAATCGGAAGTGACTGTCCTCCCAGCCATCACGGATGAAGGCAAAACAGCACTTGGGCTTCGGGTCAGTGGATCGGTCACCCCCGCCATGGATCTCTATTTTGATCCAGAATCCAACCTGCTTATGCGCATCGATTGGCGCGGTGATTTTTATCGGTTCAGCGATTGGAAAGAGCATGACGGTGTGAAGTATGCCAGCAAAACGGTGATCTATAAAAAAGCGGGCGGTAAACCCTGGTTCTTCCATGAAGTGACGGAGGTGGAGCGGCTGAAGGAACTGCCGGCTGGACTGATTCGTAACCAGGAGACCAAGCCATGAAGCTCACCCACCTAACCATTTTTACCGTTTCAATCGCAACTCTTCTGCACAGTGAAGAGCCCATCATCATTAATGACTCGGTAGAACTGCGCAAAGCCTTGTCGCAATTGAAATCAGGCACCGTCTTGAAAATCGCCCCCGGTGATTATCCGGGCGGTCATCACGTCACCGGAGTCGAAAACCTCACCATCGAAGCGCTGGACCCAAAACAGCCCCCTCATTTCAAAGGTGCTGCCAATGGCTGGCAATTCTCGCGCTGCACAGGGCTGACGTTACGCCATCTGCGCATCAGCGGACAGACCGGCAACGGGCTTAATCTGGATGATGGTGGTGAACTGGCAAAACCTGTCCAAGGCATCACCATTGAGCATGTGGAGATCAGCGACATCGGCCCGACAGGGAATCATGACGGCATCAAGTGCTCAGGCCTAGTGGGGCTGACGATCCGTCACTGCACCCTCACTGGCTGGGGAGGACAAGGGATTGATTTTGTGGGTTGCCATCAAGCCCTGATCACAGGCTGTCGTTTCATTGGGAAAACCGGTTTCAGCGCTACTGCCGGCATTCAGCTTAAAGGCGGCACATCGGAGGTCACGATTGAGAAGTGTCACTTTGAAAGAGGCGGCGAAAGACCGCTGAACATTGGCGGCTCTACAGGCCTTGCTTACTTCCGGCCTCAAGGTGCCCTGCATGAGGCGAAAAACATCACCGTGCGGGACAATATCATCGAGGGCAGCTCATGCGCGGCTGCTTTTGTGGGAGTTGATGGAGCGCAGTTCAGCGGCAACACGATCCTGTTTCCTGAAAAATGGATCTTCCGCATCCTTCAGGAGACTCGTGAGCCAGGCTTTGCCCCATGTCGAAACGTGCTCATCAAGGACAATAAAATCATCTTCAAGCGCGCTCAGGTCCAAACGGAGATCAACCTCGGGAGCGGCACCGCCGTGGAGACATTCCGCTTTGAAAACAATCGTTGGTATGCCGAAGACAAACCTCAGTCGTCCAAACCCAAACTGCCTGTCGAAGAAACAGCAGGTGTGTATGGCAGTGACCCGAGATGATTCAAGAGAGCAGCTCAAACACCCCAAACGACCCAGGCACGTGAAAGTCTGGCTTCTTCGTCCCTGGATTCACCCAGGACATCCAGCCAGAATGAATGCCCCCATCGGGCTTGTGCGAAAATTCGCCGCGATAGACTCCCGCATAAAACTCGCAGGCACCCGATTTCAAGATGTTTAAAGCACGAAGGGTGCTCAACGGCAGACTGCCCTGAACGTAATAATGTGGGCTTTCAATCTCCGCCTTCAGACTCAATTCCGGACAGTTCCAGTCCCAGTCGCACTGACGATAAAACTTCGCCGAATAAGCCAGGGTCTCACCGCGCGGACTCATTTCAAAGGCATAGTAAGGTGACAGATTCAGATCCGGTGTGAGGAAGATCTCCACGCGGTCAGAGCCCAGAACACGCTCTTTGAGGGTGCCTCCTGCACCAAGCACAAGATCTTCATCGACACAGTCGAAACGGAAGTGCAGATGATCATCATCCCACAGAGCACGAAATTCGGTTCGGGGTGGCCGGGTGTCTTCCCAGGGGAATTGGAATTCATCCAGGCATGTCGCAATCGACCAGTCCTCGACAGCATGGGTGGATTGCGGCAGGCGATGGACAGAATAGCGCTTCATAAAATGTGTGGTGCAGCAGGCATCACCTCTCACCGCTTTTTGCATTCTCGACAACATCTGGAAGTCCGTCAGGATGTCTGCCAGGACTTCATGAGATATTTATTTGTGCTCGCAACCCTTCCCCTTATGGCCCAGGAACCTTCACCCCTCATCATCGCGCATCGCGGTGCCAGCGGTTATTTACCCGAGCACACGCTGGAGGCCAAAGCCATGGCCCATGCGATGGGCGCGCCTTTCATTGAGCAAGATGTGGTGCTGAGCAAAGACGACGTGCCCATCGTCTTGCATGATATCCATGTCGATACCATCAGCAATGTGGCAAAACGTTTTCCCGATCGCCATCGTGAGGATGGCCGTTATTACGCGCTCGACTTCACCCTGGCTGAGCTGAAGCAGCTTCGTGTAACGGAGAGGTTCAATGCCAAAACCGGACTCCAGGTTTTTCCCAAACGCTTCCCGATTCATCAATCCACCTTTCAGATTCCGACACTGGAGGAAGAACTCCAACTCATTCAGGGATTGAACCAGAGCACCGGACGCCAGACGGGCATATACCCTGAAATCAAGCAACCGGCCTGGCATCGCAAAGAAGGGCATGACATCACTCGTATCGTCCTGGCGATCCTGGAAAAGTATGGTTACAAGACCAAGGACGATGCCTGTTACGTGCAGTGCTTCGAATACGAGGAAGTGAAAAGAATACGCTTGGAGTTAGGCTGGAAAGGTCGCCTCATCATGCTAATGAGTGCTGGTGCGAAAGGCAGCGATGGCACCGACTTTGCGTTTCTCCGTTCACCGGCAGGACTCGCCGAATTGAAGCAGGTCGCGGACGGGATTGGCCCGGCTTTAGACAGCGTGATCTCCGCAGATCGTCAGCTCACATCCCTGGTCAAAGAGGCCCATGTCCATGGACTGAAGGTGCATCCTTACACGCTGCGCACGGATGAACTGCCCAAGTTTGCCAAGTCTGCGGAAGACCTCATGGACTTGCTCTTCAATCAAGCTCACGTGGATGGTTTGTTCACGGACTTCCCGGATGTGACGCTCAAGTGGATTGAGAAAAAAGGATCTCTTACCCGACCATGAAAAATGCTTTGATCTGCCTCCTGCTAGTCGTCTTGACGGCCCTGCTTTTCATACTCGGAAGCAAGGATAAGCCGAAGTCTGTCGCCCCTTCTGCCTATCCTGAGCTGACACAAATATTCGAGCAAGCCAATGGGAATCCGGCGCTTGCCGGGGCAGCTATTGGCTTTTGTCTGCTGGATGCGGGTGGTAAGGTGGTGTTTGAACGAAATAGCCACACAGCCTTCATTCCGGCTTCGACATTGAAGACCTTGACCACGGCCACCGCTCTGGAAAAATGGGGACCTGATTTCCGCATCCGCACCACCCTGCACAGCACAGGTCAGGTGAAAGATCGGGTCATTGCCGGTGACGTGATCCTCCGAGGTGGCGGTGACCCGATGCTATCGCTGCAGGATCTCGAGTCGTGGGCCATCATGTTACGGAATCAAGGGCTGTTGAGGATCACTGGACGGATCATCGGAGATGGTCGTCTGCTGCCCGGTTCGCTTTACAATGACTTTTGGAACTGGGGCGATATCGGCAATGGTTATGGCAGTGGCGTCTCGGGCCTGAATCTTGAGCACAATCGCTTCATCGCTCAGTTTCGCCCAGGCACAGAGTTGGGCATGAAGGCGACCTTTGTGGGTGCAAGCCCTGAGGTGCCAGGTATCGAGTGGCTCAATGAAGTCACCACAGGAGCCGCCAGTTCAGGCGATGGCGTGGTGATTCATGGCGGCGAGCGCACCCACCTCATGCATTTGCGCGGCACCGTGCCTTTGGGTGGACAGAATTTTCAGATTAGCGGAGCCGTCCCAGATCCAGTGCTCTATGCGGCGCATCATCTTCGGCTGGCTTTCATCAATGCGGGCATCTCTGTAGATGGTGAAGCGACGACCGCTGACTCGACGAACATGGCCGAGGTTTCTGAAATCCTTTTTGAGCACGATTCACCGCCCTTGATTGACATCATCGAGAGCATTCATGCCAGCTCAGACAATCACGAAACGGAATGTCTTTATCGTTTGTTAGGCCTATCGGAAAACAAACAGCCCGAAGCCGTGGTGAAAGAATACTGGCAAACACGTGGACTTGCCTTTGAGGGGCTGCGGATGGAAGACGGCTGCGGCTTGGCTCGTGCCGATTTCATTCGCCCTGTGGATTTGGCCCGATTGCAGCATCTCGCGGGAAGCGGACCGCAGGGTGAACTCTATCGTGGATCTTTGTTGGCTGATACAGGTGGAAATCTACAGTGGAAAGGCGGCGCGATGTCCGGCGTGCGTTCTTACACCGGTTTTGTGAAAGCTGCCTCGGGTGCTGACTTCACCTTTGCCCTGATGGTAAATCATTTTTCAGATTCGAAGGAACTCGATCTATTAAGAACGGCTATTTTATCTGTTTTGCGAAAATCGTAACAGTCGTTTGAAGTTGGAAAAAATCGATTTTCATAGTTAATATAGAATTTACATAATTTTCATTGCAAAATTATCATATTTGAGAATATATTGGTTCCAAGCATCTATCTGATGATCAAAGAAACATGGACCTTCAAATTTGAGAGCCTATGAAAATTCACTTATTCTCAGTCAGCCTCCTGTCGGTGTCCTTAGCCATTTCAACAGCCAACGCGGACATCATGTTAGGAGCCCCTGGAGTGACAGCCGGAACCCGGATCGCAACTAGAGTCCCTTTCAAGATCGATCACACGATTTCGAATTCATACAAATTCATCTTCTCAGGAATCGAGGCCAAGGGAGACACCCTGGGGGCACCCGGTTCATCGGGAACCAATGGAAATGGCGGACAATTTCATCTTAAAGCATCCGTCTCCGTCGGCTCCAGCAACGAGCGAGCAGGAAATCTCGAGTTTCGCAACATTCAGGAATACAACAGTTCGCCCCTGAAAACGATTCTTGTGACACCGGCCGCAGTTTGGAAAGCAACCACCAATCCTATCACGATTAACATTACCTGGCAGGGTGGAGGCAACGCACACAAACCCAACGGCATTTTCAATATCCTTGGCGAATACCAGCAAGCACCGCCGATCCCGACGGGATCTTTGCAATTTCTGACCGGTGAATGGATCCTGGAGGACAGCCCGAATCCCGAAGGAACCGCAACCATTGTGAGAGAATAACCCTTCGTTTTAACGAAACGACCTGTCCTTCTTACTCTCATGAATCATCTGACAACAATTTGCAGGATCGGTCCGCGAGCAGTTTTACTGCTGGGTCTAATTTGCTTGACCAACATCCTTTCAGGTCAGTCTTCACCTCTCGTCAAAACTCGCGATGTGATAAGTGAAGAAGTCCTTCGCGAGCAAGTTTTCAATACACCCAGCCTAAAATCGCAACTGGAAGCCAAGACCAAACCGGTGACGAAGAAAACCCCGGCAATCCAAAGCTCTTTATGGTCGAAATCCATCATCGTGACCGACGGCGAGATGTTCACCCTGATTCCGGTGGGATCGATCTTGCACTTACCTGCGGCTTTGCGAGGGCACATAACCGACAAGCCGACGGGACAGTTTACCTTTTGGCCAAATTTTTTAAAGCGCAATTCATCCTGGTTAGGCGGGCATGAAGTGACTTTATCCATGGCCCGAGGAGATGCCAAAGCAGCCAGGACAGTTCTGCAAGGCATTTCAAAAGATTCGCGAATGCTGGTGGCCACTTTCAAGGGCGGGCCCGTCACCGTTCTCGAGGCGGCTCCAGAGAAATGATAGGACCTATTATGAACGCCCCCCGACTCTTCCTCACTTTCGTCGCCGCTTCTGCCCTGGCTCAGGAGCCTGAAGCATGGGTCAGACAAACGGACCTGGCCACCGGTCAGATTTATGATACACCGATTGTGGGCAACGGGGGCAATTATACTGCTCCAGTCAGGGTCAATGAGACCGGCTCTCTCTATGAATTGTTTGCCCGAGGCACTGCTTGGGACACCAACATCTACTTGCTGGATACAAAACTTATCGGCACCTATAACCCGGAAGTTCAAATCAGCATCACCTCCGAAGATGATTATGTGAGAGGAAATCCAGCAGGCGGCACGTTCGTCAAGCGCACACGTGCGGACCGGCCTTTCACAGTAAACCTTGAGGTGGAAGGACTGGTCGAGGGGAGCACGAGCACGGCCGAACGTTCGGTTTATCTCGCCATTCATGGCCGTAACGCGATCCCCGAAACTTATTCCTTGTTGGATCAGACTCAGTATCTCCTCGAAGACGCCAATTTGGAAAATGGCACTTACACTTTTGGGCCTCTGTATCATCAGCTCACTTCACCGACTTTACGCTCCGGCTGCGGAGAACAGATTTTTACCATCGTTCGTTATGCCTCGTTTATGGTGCCGGATACGATACTGGCGCAGCCAAAAATCGAAATTTGGCCCGTTGCATCGGCCTCCATTTCAAACATCAACAACGGACAGGTATTTACCGACCGCATCCAGTCGGTGGTGATTGATCTTCGAAATCTCTATCCGGATTCACGGACTTACGTGCAACTCTATAAAGGGAGTCAGGTGTTGGGGACCTCCGCGCTGATCATTGGCAATACTGAGCGGCGTTTTGGTCGCTACTACAATCCTGAGCAAACGGAAGAGCCTACCAACATCCCGCAAAACATATCCGTCTCGATTGATGCATTGTCGAATTATGCCTCGGATGACAGCATTTACACTCTGGAGGTCATCACACACACGCCCTTCTTTGGCCGGGCGGGGGAACGGCTGGCCTATGTGACCTTTGAGGTGGACCGTGTCATCACGTCACGAGGACAGATCAGCACCACGGAACTGAGCTCCCCACCATGATTACTCGATTCCATTTCGGTCATCATCGACAGGGCAGCCTTTTGGTCGAGGCTTCTCTTGCAATGGGACTGACCACCATGTTGGCACTTCTGCTCATGCGCGCCTCGTTATTGTCGATCTCCGGCAATCAGTGGGCCATCATGCAAACACTGACCGATGCTTATCTCACCCGCGAAACAGCCCTGGCCAACCGCACCCCTTTTGCCGACGCGACCGCTGCCGACTCCGCATGGCCAGATCAGACAGCTCAAGTGCCGTTGGTCAATGAGCAAACCGTGACTCTGGGGCGTCTGTCGGGCGGGAAATCTGTTCAGGCGGTTTTGAGGCGGTTTCGTACACCTGAAATACCGCAGAACAACGAGATCTCAATGGCCATCTGGAGGCTGCACTCCGTCCTTACCTATCGCATCGGCGAGGAGGTTTACACAAAAAGCCGATCTACTCTGCGAGTGCAATGAGACTTTGTCCCCATCATTCCCGGTCCACTCATCATCGGGGCTTTACCCTGATGGAGTTGTCCATGGCCATGGGTCTGATGGCCATGCTCAGCGGGGCGTTGGTCGTGATGTTGCAACAGCATCTGACCTTTATGGGGATCGCCCGGCAGCAATCCTTTCTCGCCGATGAGGCACCGAAGATCGGGAATATCCTGGGGCGTATTTTTCAGCAGGCCGATCACTACTTCATCTACACGAGCCGTGAATCCGCCTTGGGTGAGGGAACCCCCGTCCTGGCTGGGGGCAGTGCCGTTCGCCTGTTTTTTAGAACTGCCGGGCAAACCACCGAAGAACGCATCATCGCGGCGGAAACGGCTGCCTCGGGCACATCCCTGCGCTTTTACACCCCGCAACCAGACGGCACCGTCACGTCATGGTTGATCTGCCAAGGGCTGCAAGCGGCCACTTTTCGTGCGGATGAAGGCATTTTGATGATGACTCTGACCGGCCCAAATGGGGAAGAAATCAGCTATTGCGGAGGTGCCCGATGAAACAACCGCGATCTAAACATACTTCCGGTTATGCAGCCCTGCCCATCGTCACCGCGCTGGCGGTGATGCTGACCTTCAGTCTGACAATGCTTTTTAAGCAGACGCTGATGAACCGGGATCAGGCATCGAAAACGCAACTGAAAGTGGACTACCATCAGCGTGAGGAAGCGCTGTTGAGGGCTTTGGTGGCCCTCTTCCCGGGAAAAGTCATCGCCTGTATGAAGGCAGACCTTGAAGAAAATCCGACCTATTCTTGGAATGCGATTTTCAATGAGGCCGTCTTGCTCTCGGGTGCCTCCGGTCGCCTCTCTGAGGAATTGATGGAAGACCTAGGACTGCTGGGAAAGCGCAGCGCGAATGTGGGAGATCATAGCAGTGAAGAGGTGCAAAGCTGGATCACCTCTCTCACAGGCCAGGCCGGGCGCGTCACACCGGGCACGACCGCGTATGCAGAGGTCTTTGCCCAGACAGCCTTTGCAGGGAGGGTGCCGCCCTTGCTGGAAACAACAGCAGGATTGCAGGCGGCGGATGCTCTGCGACCGATTGTGACACCGCAGAAGCGATACACGATTCAAGCGCCTGGATTGCTAGCGGATGTCAACGCCTATCCTTTATTCAACCTGATTCCTTACCCTAACATACGGTTTGGTTATGCAGAGGCTGACCAGCCCTTTGTCGCTAAACGCAACTGGTGGGCTTTTACGGTCAACTATGGCAATCGTCAAAACAGTGTGGCCAGACATTATGTGCTGTCCTTATATGAAATCCCATCGCAAATGCCGATCTAGGCCGCCACCTTTGCCAGCATTGGCAAGCATCAAGACGGCACTGCCTGGAATGCGGAAACGGTGAGCATTCAGGGCTCTGTTTATGCCAACCAAATGCGGGTGGAGGGCGCGGATACTTATGGAGCCACACGTCTAACAGGACGTAGTGAAATCGAACTGGCTGAGGATTTGAATTTGGACGGACTTACCATCGGAGCTGACTTTGACGCCTTGGGGGAACGGGAACGACTGCAGGCCCTGCAAAGAACCGACGCCTTGCCTGTGGCCTTGTCTGCAAATTCCGGACGGCTCACTTTCCTACCGCTGCCGACCGGGACGGCTTATCTGCAACATTCGGCAATGGCAAGCACACCAAGCACTTGGGATAGTTACACGGCTGGCGGACAGCGCTGCCGTGTCACCATCCAAGCGACAGAAGTCGTGAGCTACGAAGATCAAACACCGACAGCCATTCGTGTCCGCTTCCAGAATCTGTCGGGCGGAGTCTCCGAAGTGTTGCTGCAACGTGGAACCAATTGGCCCACCTTTCTTGAGCCCGGTGGTATGGAGATGCCTTTCCAATCAGAACTTACCAATAACAGCCGCTCTTGTTTAACGTTTAGTCCGGCCCTAATGAACGCCTGGCTTCAATCACACGGCGGCGCGAGCGTCGCGACAAACAACAGCATTCATTTCGGGGTAGATCCTTCCAACAACCCCCTCACGGTTCGCGCCCCCACCAATCCACCAGCCCCAGAGGACATGTGCGTGATCATTCGGCAAGGAAAGAATCTCACGGATTACACGGCAGGACTTTCCGTCGTGGGCCCGTTGCGCGTGTATGTGGGGGATGACCTGAATGCGGTCCCGGCGGCGGGTTTACCTGCCGGTTCGGGATTGGATGACGCGTCGAGCTTTTATCCTCCCCTCTCCATCTTTGCCGCAGAGCTCAGGGTGGGCACGACAGGCTTCAATCGGCCCATCGATCACCGAGGACAGTTGGGCAGTCTAGCGACAGGGGGAACTACGGTCTGGCAGCCTCTGGACATGAAATCTGGCAGTGATGATGCCGTGCATACGGATAGCATCTCCGCCGAGCTAACACCTCTCCGCAGCCCTGCCGAGTTACCTCCGATTCACCCGATGAATTGGCTCGTCGTGATCGAGGAAATCTCGCAGAATTGACTTCGCATCTTATGTGCTCCGCCGCTCAGTCCAATGACATTTTCGGTCAGCTCGCCGCAGCTTTTCAAGGAAGAGAAATCTCTGACGTGCAAGTGCGCACAGATGGGCTGATCTACCTGCACACCAATCGCGGCCTGGAGGTGGCGGAGTCGTTTGGCATCCAGGATGCGGAAGCCGTGGCGCGGTTGGCCGAAGGTCTCTTCACCAAACAGTCGGTGGAGATCTGGTCTGACAACAGCGCGGGCGGAACCGCTGACCGAATGTGGGAGCTGGTGCGCAACCGTCGGGTGATTGACTTCAGTTGTGAAGAAGGCGCTCTCGGTTCCCCGGTGCGCATGCGTGTGCAGGTCCATTTGAGTGAACACGGTATGGGCGTGACCTGCCGCTGGCTACGCGCGAAAATTTCGCAACTCGAAACGTTAGGCATTGATCCGCTGATCTCTGACAGCTTACGTGAACTCATGCAGCGTCGGTTTGGTCTCGGGTTGATCACCGGCCCTACAGGCTCGGGTAAATCCACCACACTCGCAGCCATCCTGGACTGGGTGCGGCGCAATTTCCAAAAGCATATCGTCACTATCGAAGACCCCATCGAGTATCGTTACGACACCACGATGGAAGACCCGAATCAGCCTGGAACACGCATCCCGGCCCCTTCCCTCGTGACTCAGCAAGAGGTTGGACGTCATACCCTTTCTTATCAAAGCGGTCTCAAGGAAGTGCTGCGTAAAACACCCAACATCATCCTCATTGGAGAAATTCGTGATCGCGAAACGATGGAGACCTGCATCGAGGCTGCCCAGACGGGTCACTTCGTGCTCTCCACCCTGCACACCCGTGGCGCGGTGAAGACGATCGACCGTATCTTGGAATTCTTCCCCAAGGAGCAGCAATCCGGCATCCTCCACCGCCTGAGTGAAACGCTGACCTTTGTTTTATCTCAAGGTCTTCTCACCGGATTCAATGGTCGCTTGCTGGTGACGGAGTACCTTCAAAACACGAATGAAGCCGTCGCCGCCGGGATGCGCGCCTATGATGGCAGCGCCACCTCACTGGCGGATGCCCTGCGTTACAAAGGTAACCTACGTTGGGACCAATGCCTGATGAATCACTACCGTGCAGGGCTTGTCTCCGAAGATGTCTTCAATGCCAATTTGTTGGGATAAGTATCAAGGAGCAACAGGCGGCCGTTCATCTGCTTTTGACAGTGTCTGATGGATCATCTCCCGAATGCGATTGAGCAACGCGGCATGCTCTTCCAACTCCTGCCGACGAATCGGCGGAATCCCTTCCCACCACCCTTCGCTCTTGGCAGTGTCACGGATCTTTGCGTAACGCGTCAAACTGCTGTCGAGAATGCTTTTGGCGTGGTCGATCAAAGAGGCATCCCGTTGTTTGTTCTCGGGAATCAACTGCGCATTCAAGACGTTGATGGCCGCCCCCGCGCTGGTCAGCGCATCGGAGAGACTGCCTTGCTCACGCAACCCATAGGCCATCGCCCGTTGGTTCAACTCCTGCAAAGCTTGGACACGAAGTTGGGCACGTGAGGCCATGTGATAGTAGAGGATCTCGTAAAGGGTCGCATCGCCAGGGTCCAATTGATAAGCCAGCCGCAGACGTACATCCCCTGCCGCATTCAGATAGCGCTGATGGGCTGCTGACAGAGGAAAGGCGCTGTTGCGCCTGGTGCGGTTCTTTTCCAAGAGCGCTAGGTTTGCCATCCGGGCCTCCAGCCAAGAGGTCTTGATCGGCGCAACAGTCACAGGTGCCGGCGGCGGCATGCCCTTGCGCGCAAACCGGCCTGCGGGTGGCGGCGGAGGTGGAGCGTCTTTGGCTGCGGTCGGTTCAGGCACGGGCACGGCACTTTCACCGTCATGCCAGTAACTGTACAAGGAATCACGGATCAACCGCGCCATGAGGCTGCCATAAGCGCTGCCGGGTAGGGCAAAGGCGCGCGCTGTTGTCTCCGCCTGCAAAGCCGGACGAGAGCAGGACAAGGCATGTCCCGCCCACCAAAGCCCCACGGCGGCAACGAGGCCTAGGAACGTGTGCGAAAGAGGCATATTCCGAAGAGAGAGATGGCGGCACCTTGCAACGCAAGGACCAGACTGGTGCCCATGAAATCCGTCATCGGCAGAGGCCCCATTTTGAAAACCAGTCGTGGGGTCAGATCCGCCAGGTGATAGTGCGGCAGGGCCAACCAAAGAGAATTCAAAAGGCCGGACTTTGCCCCGCCAAGAATGGGTCCCAACCAGGCAGCCCCAAACAGGCCGATGAATAAAAGACCCACGGGGACCATGAAAGCGATCACCTCTGCCGTCCGTGTGCCCAGCGCCACGGCCAACAACAGCAAAGGCGCGGCGCAGAGAGAGAAGATGAAGCCATATTGCAGAATGAGAACCATCCACATTTGGGCCTCCTCGGCTCGTTTGGGTGCCGTGATGGTCAGGCAGACCAGGGCCGCGATGGCGACCACCGTCAGCATCCAGACGAAAATGGCGCAGCTCAACTGAAGGCACTGACTCAGTTTACCCGTGCCTCCGGCCTGCAGATGCTCCAACATTCCTTCACATCTCAAGCGGTGCCCCAGGGCGGAAGCTTGGAAAGGCAGCCAAGTGAAGAGAGCTAACCAGACATAGACCCAGGCCGCCTGTGCACGGGCGGGTTGCAGGATTTGGGGATTTTCCTCCCACGGGGTCAATAACGGAGCGATCCAGACAAACAGCAGCGCGCCGAGCAAAAGCAGCCAGCAGCTCCCGCGCCCCATGAGACCTGCCAGGCTGAGCCTAAAAAGTGGAAAAGAACGAAGCGAGGTCATTGTTGCAAAGTTTGGTAGGTGTTCATCCAGGATTCACCCGTCCTCTCCGTGGCATGTTTTAATTGCCCGCCTGCAATGGTCAGCAAAGAATCGGCCTGCCTCACACATTCCAGTTCATGCATGATGACGAGGCGCATCGCAGTGCCACCGGCCGTGGCCCAAAGGTGGGTCACTTGTTCCCGTGTTTCCGCATCCAGCCCGGTCAAAGGCTCATCCATCAGCAGCACACTTTGGGGTGATAGGCCGGCCTTCACTTCCGCATGAATGAGCAGCACTTTTTGGCGATTGCCGCGTGAAAGCTTACCTATGGGACACTTGAGATTGAGGCGGAGAGTCTCGGCAAGTTTTTCGGCGGTTTGAAGAGACTCTCCTTTGAACCAGGCACGAAAGAAGGTGCTCGGTTTCATCTCGGGGTCCGTGCGCAGTTCATCGGCAAAGTAATGCACCCGGGCACCTGTTTTGACCTGACCGTGAAGAGTGGGGGAAAGCCCGGCCAAGGTGCGCAGCAAGGTCGTTTTCCCCGATCCATTCGGTGCGACCAATAAATGAAGACCCGGCCCGGCAGTGATGTCTCGGGTGGTTTCCACAAGACACTGCGACCGGCGTTTCCAGGGAAGACCTGCACGGTAACCAAAGCGTGTGCCGCCCGGAATGTGCAAAAGAGGGGAGGAATTCATGAAGTGAAGATTGAATATTTTCACCTCCCGGTATCCCAAAGTCCATCATTTCCGCTGCTGGAAGGATCATAGACACTGGTGCCATAAAACAGCCTGGGCGGCATGACGCTGTGATCAAGAATCAGGCTGTCATCATCCAGGCTGTACACCGTCGGGAGGCTGCTCCAGCCTTCCGGCAGGTAGGCCTGCAATTGGGCCGCGCTGACGGCCGAGATATCAGCCGTCGGGTGGTCGGCCATGTAAGCTCTTTGGGCGGCAAAAACCGCCTGGAGAGAGATGGCGGCATCTTTCCCCTTCTGCCAATCACGCACGGATGAAATATTCATGGTCGCGAAGGTAGCCAGCCCCAGTAACAACCCGATGACAAGACTGATCTCAACGAGAGTGAACCCCCTCTGAGAGACCCGCCTAACACTTGATATGGCAATGATTTTCATGGGTTTATTCCGCTGTAGTGAGGAGGCCGGCCACCTCTGCCTTCGGGATGATTTTTACCGATCCCTGACGCACCTGAATCTGCGGAGACGCCGCCTTTTTGTTCGTTTCCGGCCGAGGTAGATTTTGAGTCAGTTCAGGGGGCAACGTGGCACGGCGATGAATGTATAAAACACGTGCCTGATCAGGGTTGTCGGATGTCACCACCGGCATTTTAACAGTCGTCGGAGCAGCTTGGGCTTTCGGTGCCTGAACGGCAGATAGAGACAGACCGGGAATGGGGCGAGGGACCAGCTTGGGGGCAGGATCTGCGGCCATGATCAGTGAACCACTGAGAAAAGTAGAGAAGAGGAGGAAGGATCGTTTCATAAAAAAAGCATCACATATTTCCAGACTGCATCATGCGCGGTCCCATGAGGAAGATGGGCAGCATAGAACCGGTAAAAACAAAGCCAATGAGCACCACGGCCATGGCGAGCGTCATAAAGTTAATGACTTGAGTGAAGTCCGACATGATCGCAGCCGTATCCTCCTCATAAATGTCTCTGAGCAGTTCGAGTTGCTGTGGCAGCGATGCCGAGCGTTCCCCGATCCCGATCATATGCACGACCTGTGGATCGAGATTGGTATTGCGCTTCAAAGCCTCCGCGAAGGGAACGCCTGAGGATTCATAAACCTGAGAAGCTTTGATGAAAGACGCATACATAGGCGTGCCTTGAACCACACGGGCGCTCAAGGCTGAAGCACGGGCAAGATTGATGCCATTGGCATAAAGCATCTGCAGCGTGCCGATGTAAGCGCTCTGACGCAGGCCCATGACCAATTGGGTGAGCAGCTTCCAACGCTTCATGGCCAGGATCAGCAGCTTCTGCCGGAAGTCAGCGGAGCGAAAGACGGCGGTGATGAAAGCCGCGAGTCCGATCACAAAAAAAGGCCACACCTTTTGAACCACATGACTGACGGAAAAGATGAAAACGGAGATCGGGTCCGGTTCTTGACGGACACTTTTTAAGGTATCTTCCACCTGGGCGACCACATAGACCTGAGAATAAATGAAGAGCCCGATTTGGAAAAGAATAACTAACGATGGCACCAACAACGCACTGCGCAATTTGCTGGCAAACATCATCTCGATCTTAATGCGGCGGGCGAGTGAGCTGAAGGCCTCGCCGAGCTGGCCCGCATCTGCCCCGGCCTCAACGATGGTGATGATCGTGCTGTCAAATTTCTGCTCCTTGGCAAAGGCGATGTGAACGGGCAGGCCGGCCTCCAAACGATTGCGAATGTTCATCAGCGAAGACTGCAATTCCGGGTCTGGAAGGCCCTGCGAATAATAGAGCAGGGCATCCGCCGTGCTTATGTTCGCCTTCAACATGGAGGCCAGGCCACGGAAGAGTTTGATCAGTTCCTTGCGTGAGATGGGTTTGTTGGACTTTTCACTTTTGAGCGCTCCTTTCAGAGGCTTGACCATGGCCACTCGGAACCCTGGCTTGGCCGCCAGAAGGGCTGCTTGCTCGCGGTTCGGCGCTTCAAACTCCAGCACCTTGGATTGCTCCGGCCGTTTGATGTTACGCAGAGTGACTTGAAAAGCATTCATGGCTTAAGATTCATAGGTCATGTCGAGCACCTTCTTCAGTGCATCCAGATCCGTCTTGCCCTCGGCCATCAGCTTCAGGCCGTTATCTCTCAGCGAGGGCAGTCCGCAGTCTTTGCGGACTTCCAACTCCAATTCAAAGGGAGTGATCTCCCCCTTGGCGAGTTTATCACCCAGCTTCGGGGAGATGGGGAGAATCTCGAGGATCGCGGTGCGTCCGGCATAACCCCGGCCTTTGCATTCCGGACAACCTTCTTTATGATGCACAAAGACCGTCTTTTCCGCCCAACTGGGATCGAGATGGAAAAGCCGGATCTCACGCTCGGGGATGCCTTGACGCTTCTCGCGACAGGACGTGCATAATAGTTTCACCAATCGCTGGGCACAGGCTGCTTTCAGTGTTTGAGCGATTTTCCACCGCTCCATGCCAAGCTGCTGGAAACGCTCAATGATCTGAGAGGCACGCGGTGTGTGAATGGTGGTCAGCACTTTATGACCCGTGATAGCAGCCTCAATGGCCAGCTCTGCCGATTCACGATCCCGCACCTCACCCATCAGGATCACGTCTGGATCAGAGCGCATGAAACTGGCAATCATCGGCTTAAATTCTGTCGAGTCACGCAAGTCGCAATGGGTGACCCCCGGGATCTCATCTTCCACCGGGTTTTCCAATGTTAAGATGTTGTCTTCGGGATGATTAAGCTCCCGCAGCATGGCATTGAGCGTGGTGGATTTTCCAGACCCTGTGGGACCTGACATCACGATGATGCCAGAGGGAACAGCCATGGCTTTATCGAGCTCGAAGAGGGTGTCCTCATCAAAGGCGAGCGTACCCATGCCCAGCCTCGCCTCTAAGTGCGTCTTATCCAACAAACGCATGGTGACGTGGTAACCACGATAGGTGCGATGCCGTTCATAACGCACGCCCACAGCACGCCCATAATAACTGGCTGTAAAGCGGCCTGAAATACCGGGACGCTTGCTGCGCTCCTCCGGGGCCAGGCGCATCAGGTTAAGCAAAAATGCATCCACCCGGTCCCGCAGTTTCACTGGCATTTCGACACGTGCACCGAGGTCTCCGTCCACACGAAAACAATATTGAAAGCTGGTCTTCTCAGTCTTGATGTGAATGTCAGAAGCGTGCTGCTTGATGGCATCACTGACCATGCTGGCCACCAATTGAGCGATGGGTTCGTCATAAAGACGTGTCACATCAAAATCCGGGCTTTCATTGGAAAATTCTTCCACCTCCACAGCCTCCAATTCCGCCCGGCTCGGGCCTGAGGAGTTGGAGGAGCCTTCAATGACCGCTGAGATTTCAGAAGCCAATGTCACCACTTTCAGCACTTCATCCTCCGGGAAGCGACTGGCGCAATAATCATCCGCGCGATAGTCCCACGGGTTAGCGACGGCTAACAAAATTTGCTGAGAACTACGACGCAAGGGCACAAACATGCCACGGGCGAGAACGACGGGGTCGCAATATCCCACAAATTCCGGATCGGCCATTTCCCGGATCTGCGGAAACGCAGGCAAACCGGAAGCGCGACCAACGGCCCCGAGGATGCGCGTTTTTGAGCATTTACGCACCATGGCTTCATCCGAAACCGTCTCTTGCCCCGAGGTCGCGGCGCGGAGCTGACTGATGATCAGCCGCTGGATGGTATCATTGAAATCGATGCCGAGATTGAGGTTCATACGGCAAAGTGGTTTTGCATCAGTGCCTGCCAGGCAGGCAGATCCAGGAGAAACGGAAAGACAAAGGGGGCCTCAGCTTCGGTCTCACGATTGAGCTCATGGCTAATCCAAAAGGAGATGACCAAAGCCGCGACGGGATTGATGGAAGCAATGTGAACGATGCTGTTTTCGCCGGCCAAAGTCGCAGGACAGCCGAGTGCGGAGCAGACCGGGCGAAGACCGGGACAATGCTCATAAAGCGCGGATGCCCGACCAGGAAGCGGGCCAAAGCTCCAGTAGTGCACCCGGTCATTTAAACAGGAGCGCAGGAGCTTTTGCATACGGGTGATTTCACCCTCCACTGTGAGCGAGTGTTTTGTAGCCTGTGCTTCGGCGACAAAGATCAAAAAATCAGACGGAGGTTTAGCCGATGCCAGTGCCTTTTGATAAGCCGGGATCAGCGGGGCAGCCTCAGCTTCTGAAACGTAACCGCCCTGTTGCAAGTGCTTCACACTCGTCTGTGCGATGCGGTCCAGGACCGGCAGCAAACTGGTGCGATCGGTCGTGGTGGGCAGAGGGAACCCGGCGAGATTTTCAGACATGGGACGAGGGGGGAAAGAATGCGGAGCCAACTGCTGGAGCAGGAGGGTGACTCACTGCGAGTTCGGTCTCTTTTTGCTAAAGAGCCGTTTCACCCAGGACTGCTTGGGGGTGATTTCTGCGGTCGGATATTCTGGAAAAGCTGCGGGGCTTTTACTCGATGGGGTGGCATTCGGCCAGTCTGCCTTTGGCAGCAGGATGCCTGCGTCCCCGATGTCGTCAGGCTGCATGCCTGAGTATTCACGCATTTGCCAATTGATCTCCGGTAGGGCACCTGGATCGGAGGCATCATAAACACGTGGTGTGATGACAAAAACAAGGCTCACTTGCTCCAGCTTTTTCATGTCTGAGCTGAAGAGCTTGCCCAACAAAGGGATGGTGCCCAAGACGGGGACTTTGTTATTTCCTTCACTCGTGCTGTAATCATAAAAGCCTCCGAGAAAAAGAGACTGCCCTGCGGGAATGCGGCTGATCGCTTCCACTGTCGATTCACTCACTCGTGGAAAGACGTTGTTGCTGCGACCTGGAATGAGCTCGACGATCTTGGCCACCCGTGGACGCAGTTTCATCCGCACCGTGCCATCCGGCAGCAGGGTGGGTGTGACAGAAAGAGTGACGCCGATTTCGCGGTTCTTTTCAGGCTCCTCCGTCGCGCTGGGATCTTCTTCATCAATTTTGTAGCGCACCTTGTCGGTAATATTCGTGCCGGAGGTGGTGTTGCTAATGTCCGAGGTGATGACAGGAAACCGGTCCACGATGGAAATGAGCCCCTGTTCATTATCCTCTGTAATGATGGTGGGACAGGCTTCTTGGGTGACCAGGTCGGCTGCCTCCAATGCCCGTAGTATAGCCTGCACCTGCACATTGCCAAACACCACCCCGGCCCCCTGTTGGTTAACCTGATTGATGGAGGTGAGCGGTGTAGTCACACTGCCAGACTTCGTCAGCGTGCTGACATCGGGAAGATTGAAAAGCGCATTGAGACTTTGAGTGACGGTGATGCTGGTGCCGTCATCGCCGAGGGCCTTGCTCCAGTCCACACCCACCTGACGGCCTTGATTCCGCCGGATGCGCAGAACACGCACATTGACCATGATCTGCTGCTTGGCTTTATCGATCTCCAACAGCAGTTTGCGCACTCGTTCGAGCTTGATGTTATTGTCGGTAACCAAAAGTGTGTTGGTTTTTTCTTCAAACTCAATCTGCCCGACTTCCCGCGTGAGCATGGGCCGGATGATGGACTTGAGTTTTTCAAAATCGGAGGGAGCGACACCGGAACCACCGCCTGATCCCCCTCCACCTTCCTCCCCACTGCCGCTACCTGATGAGGAATTTGAAACGCTACGGTTCAGCGGGGCACCGCGTAGGTATTTGAGCTGATAACTCATCACCTCAACGGGTAAACGGGCAAGCTGTGCCTCATTCATCAGGCTGACGGAGGAGCGTTGCTGATGCACAAACAAACCATAGGCCACGGCTAGGTCTTCCATCTGTTGGCGCGGATCGTCCAGCTTCAGCTGGCCCGTGACATAGTATTGCGGAGTGCTGAGTTCGTTGTTGTAAAAATACTGCAAACCTGCACTGCGGGCTAGGTATTGGAAAACTTCGTTGATGGGGGCGTTGTCGATCCAGTAACCATCCTCCGGCTGTGACGGAAGGGCGGCCAAACCACCAAGCCGTGAGGATACATCCACAGACCCTGCGGGCAGATCTTCGAGAGGCTGCGTGGAAATCTGCTGTGCCTGCACCGTGAGACCCAGACTGAGACCAACCCGGCAAAGATAATGAAAAAAGGGAGTACTCATGGTTTGTCGTGCGGTGCGGGTTCCATGGGTGTCATCCGGCTTTCAAATTGGGAGGCAATTCGTTGCAGAGGCTCGATGGCCAACTGCGGGATGATGTCGTGTTTGAGCACGCCCGTTTCTTCACGCTTGAGATCCCGAAAGAGGAGCTGGGTGGCACTGACCTCGATGACTTGCGCTTGGAAAATTTCCCCCTTGAAGGCCAGCTCGATCACATCTCCCTCGGCCGCCCGCCGTCCGCCGATGAGAAACTCTTTCCATTGCAGATTCACTCCATTGATCTTCAGAGTTTGGAGAGCCTGATTCAGTGTGATCTTGGGAGTGATGCGATAAATGTCATCCTCAATGACCGGGGCATCATCCTCCCTCGGAAACGTGGAAAGACCAAAAGGGTCCAGATTGCGCAGCCGAGAACTGAGCTTTTGTGCTTGGGCTTCGATGGCATCGGCCTTGGGCAACAACGTGGTTTTAGGCAGCCAGACAGCGGTGCCATTGCCAGTGAACAAAGCAGCACGCGGCGGCACACCCGCTTTGCTCTTGGGCGCAGGCGTCTGCGCAACTGCCCAACTCCGGCTCAGGAGCGTGAGCCCCAGCAGGATGATTAACCAAGGTTTCATGGTTTTCCCTCCTCCGTTTTCCAGCAGGTGTGCGTCATTTCCAGCACCAGGTATTCACGCTGACTGAGCAGCAGATCCACCTTGCGAGTGATCTTCAGATCCTCCAGCACAGACTGAGGCATGAGGGCCTCCACCTGGAGCAACGCCTCCTGCATGGGTCCCAGCCCGCCCTGAAAACTGCTTTTGACCCTTGCGATATCGGCCTTCGCTTGCCTGCCAAAGCGCCCACGATCCAGGGGGAAAACGAGACCGCTTCGCTCCAGCTCGATCTCTTTATACTTCGGCAAGATGCCATCCAAAATGCGGGTAAAAAGCTGACCGGGATCGGACTTCAGGATTTTCTTTTGATCCTCGAAAACTTTGCGTTTGGGCGCGATATCCGCCTCCAATTTCTTCATCGCGGCCAGGCGCTGTGTCTGTTCCGTATAGCGTTCCTCTTTTTCGGCACGGATGCTCGTCAACTTGCTCACGCCGGCCAAGGCACCGCCTAACAATAAGAAGTTAAACAAGGCCGGTGTGACGAGGCCAAAGCGGAGAATGGGCTGGGTGTAGGCACTCATATCAGACTCAAAACGGTTTCTCCAGAGGCAGCGACAGCTCATCCTTTTCGGAAAGAGTCTGAGTGATCGTCGCCTCGAAATTGAAGGGAAAAGCCAGAGTCGGATCTCGCGCCATATCGGCCGGGGCAGCCTGCGCATCAAAGCGCGTATTCCTACCCTGGGTCAAAGTCACCGTAAGCTGCCGGGTAGAGATCGGGCGATAAGCATCATCCCCGGTGGCCTCTGCGACCCGGTCAAAAAGAGAGGTCAGACCACGCTGACTATTCAGTGTGCTGAGCAGTTCCAGGGCTTTGGGTTTAGCCAGACCTTTGAGAGTCCAAGTGCGGACCATTCCTGTGGCCTTGACCGTGGCACCCTGAGCTTTGGGCGCAGGGGCACTGGCTGCATCCGCCTTGTATTGAAAGCTCTCCAAACGCACTCCTGAGTCCTCTGGAAAAATCTGCAACAAGAACTCCAGTGTGACCCATCCACGGGAGCGAGGCAACAAAAGCTGAGTCGTGACGTCGATCTGCTTTTTCTCAAGAAGGAGTTTGGTATGTTGATCCTGGGTCATCTTCATTTCCTCCGGCGTGAGCTGCCAGGAGGGATGATTCATCGCCGCAAAGAGCGAATAGGTGCCGTAGCCACCGGTGCTGATGAGTGAAAAGGCCAGCAAATAAATGAGCCAGGAGGAAAAGCGCAGCAGGCGTAGATCGCGCTGCGTGGGATACAGATTATCCAACCTCCCGGTATCCATGAAAGTCTGGCGTGCCCAATTGTTCCACAAGGCACGAAAGGTCTCGGCCTGCGCAAGTGGGGTCTTGCCCGTGCGCACCTGCTCCACAGCTGTATTTTCATACACCAAGAATTCAGGGCGATGACCGGGGATCTCCTTCAAAGCAGGCTGCTCTGCCAGATTCAGCGTCTCCAGATGGATCACCTGACGACTCATTGAATAGATCTCCAGATCCTGACTCGCTGCTTGCAAGGTGGCGGCTTGATTGGATAGCAGTAGGACTTTGGGGGACTCCAGCTCCGCCCCCAGGGCCATGTTCCATAAGATATCACCGAAGCCTGTGGGCACCACTGCCCCGCCACGATGAGAAAGGCTGCGCGCTGTTTGCAATTCCCCATTTGGGCTGATCGCAAAAACTGCGGTAAATTTATAATAAGGGATGGCGACCAAGCACCCGCCACTAAGTTCCGGTTTAATCAACGGCAAAGCAGCCAAAGCCTCCACAGCGGCGCTGGTGACCGCCACGCGTACAGGCATCCTCAGGTCTTCGGCGGAAGAGAGCAATTTCTGGAGAAAAGCCTCTCGGGCACGAGAAAGAGTAACTGCGGCGCATCGGGGTTGAGTCAAAGCCGCACCCCAAAAAGGCAGCAGCCGCCAGGAATTCGCCTCCACAGAGACCTCCTTGTCTGCCAGGACCTCACGCGGATCATCCACCAAATTGTAGCGCAGGATCTGGTAATCATCTCCCTTTTCTCCACCCACATCACCTGCCTGGGCCACTTCAGCCAGAGCGAATTCATCCGCCACGTGCAGGATGACACCCAGCGCTTTGGGTTTCTCTTGGAAATAAGCCGTGGACATCAACTCTCCCAGGATCTCACTGACACCTTCACCCGTTGTCAGATTGGCCAGTGGAAGGGAAGGCCCCTGCTGCCAACGGTTATGCAATTTGGAAAAAGTGGCGGAGCAGACTTCTCTACCGCCATCGAACCACAAATGCCACTGCCAGGGCAACTCCTCCGGCACCCGGTACCAATGCCCATCCGTCGCACGGCTCGTCTTCGATGCCACTGTGCACGCCTGACGGTAAATGTCAGCCGCTTTGAGTTCACATGGATCGGTGATGGTGAGCATGGTCTGGGGGAATCAGGACCGAATGCAGGGGGAGTGTCGAGATACCTAACCATCTGCGATTACCAATCGACGGTATCGGCGGCGACCAGGACGTGGGTTGAGGCAGGGCCAGAACCCGCGAAGCTACAGTTACCATAAGGTGTGCTAATGGCAGGCACCACGGCCAACCATGTGTAAGTGCCGCCGGATGGGCAGACTGGAGCAGAGTTCATCAGAAGACCGGCACCGAAAACCTGTGTGGTATCGACCAGGGCATCTGCGACGGAGAGGTTCTGCATATTCGCCCCGGAACGGACTGCTTTCTGCACTGCAGCGAGCTGCATCTTGCATTTGGCTTTGTCAGCACCTTGACGGTAGCTGCCAATTCCGAGGAAAACCACCGCGATCAACCCGAGAAGAAGGGCAATCACGAGGCTGATTTCGATAAGCGTCATCCCAGAGCGATGAGTGCGCTTGGCGAGACGACGGGCTTGGAGGATGTTATTGTTGATTTTCATATTTGAGAGGGATTTTTTGAATCCGCATTATAATTTCTATAGTTGTCGCAAAAGTGCAAAGTTAAAATATCTCTTTTCTTATGAAACTACAGATTTCTGTTTTTCATCTATCGAAGAGATAGCAATTGTAACTAGATTATAAAACGAGAAAAGACATGTTTAGTGATGTGTATTTTTCTTATTTTTGAAATAGCCTCGCAAGATTCATTCTTTGCACTGAGATGATTGGCGTTGCCAAAAATGAAAAAAATTCACGGCTTCGGCCTTGTGTGCACAGGATTACTCCATCTCACACTGCCAATACCCTCTCGTTCCCGCACATGTCTCAAGCCGTCGTTCGTTTATCACAGGCTCGGCTTCCCTGGCATTGGCGGCTCTGACTTTGTGAGCGTGCTTGGTGGGCGATCAAGACGACCAAAAGTTTTCCGCTTACCCATTTACGCAGGGTGTTTCTTCCGGTGATCCTACAAATAGCGGGGTAGTTCCTTGGATGCGGTTAGCTCCCGAGCCACTGGAGGGTGGCGGAATGAAGCCCAAGCTGTGGAAGTGTCCTGACAAATGTCAGATCACCGGCCCTTTCTTGGTCGTCTAGGCAGGGCAGGCAGGTCTGCAGAAGGCGTAAGATCTGTCGGAGCTTTAGGCTCAACTCTTTTCCAGGTTGTCAGCAGTTCCTTGACCGTGGAGTTGGGGAATCGTCGGCTTGGGGTAATGGCATAAAAGCTCTCCGTGATCTGCGGGATGCGATGACGCTCCACGAGAATCCCAGTATTAAGCTCATCTTGAACAACCACAGGAGGCACCAAAGTCACCCCAGGGCAAGAGCGCGCCATCAAGCGGAGCATGGCCATGTCATCCACCTCAGCGGCAATGATGGGGCGGATACCGGCCTGGTCTAACAACAAATCAAAAGCCGAACGGATATTACTCTCCAAGCTGGGCAAAACCACGGGTGTTTGTCGCAGATCTTCAGGAAAGCTAAAGGGGCGTGAACCGCGCGTTCGTTTACCGACCAAGCTGACAGGTTGCTCATCTAACAAGTGGCTGTGCCAGGAAGTTTCTGAATCGCGTTTCACTGGCAGATTTGAAAGAATCAAATCCAAGGTATGGCTTTGCAATTGGGCCAAAAGTTCACGCAGGCTACCCGAATGAATGACAAGCTCCAGGTCACGGCGCTCCAGGATAGGCCGCAAAAAACGGATTTGGAAATTACGAGACAAGGTGGCGACAGCACCCACTCGCAAAATTTTCCGCTTACTGGCAGATGAATTTTGCAAAGTCGCCGTCAATTCCTCTCCGATTCTGAAAATCGATTCCGCATAGTCCAATGCGATGCGCCCTGTTTCAGTCAGCACCAATGACTTGTGATGTCGGTCAAACAAAGGCTGACCCAAGCTTTTTTCCAAACGTCCCAACTGAACACTCAGCGCCGATTGGCTGATTTTTAAACGCTCCGCAGCGCGCGTCAGGCCACCTTCTGTGGCAATGGCGCGGAAGTAACGTAGATGATGATAGTTCAAAAATGACATGCATCCGACATTTATAAAAGTGAACGATAAATGCAATAACATCTATTGGAGTAAATCATTCCAAATAGGCACATATGGGCGCGAATCATCCCCCTGCTCCCAATGTCATTCACCTCGATCCAAAACGTTCAGATAGTTTTTGCGGCCCTTGCCCTACTGGCACCTCTGTCCTCAATCATCCTCTCAAAAGCCAACCAAGAGACAGAGGGATCTCACGCAGCCACTCTTCTATCACGTGCGACCATGCTCTCTTGGATCTGTGCCATGATCGTTTTAGCCGTGAGTTTTTGGCTTGAGCCGCAGTCCGTAAAACTTGTCCGGTTCGGCGCTATTCAGGTCGGCATGTATCTCGATGTGTTATCTGGAATCATGCTCAGTCTGGTGACCTTCCTCGGTGCAGTCGTGACCCGTTATTCTGTCAACTACCTTCGGGGTGACCCTCGACAAAAACACTTTTCCACATGGCTAGGCCTGACTCTTTGTTCGGTCATGTGGCTCGTCATTTCTAACAATCTACTGATGTTTACCTGTGCCTGGATGGCCACCAGCTTGAGCCTTCATCAGTTGCTGATCTTTTACAAAGACCGGCGTTCCGGTCTGATTGCAGCCAAGAAAAAGTTTATCATTAGCCGGATCGGAGATGCCTGTCTGACTGGGGCTTTAATCTTGACGTGGAAATGCTTCGGCACCTGGGATTTTGCGGATCTCTTTGTTCAGGCCCAACGGATCGATCTCTCTGCAACTCAGGACTCCTGCGCCACATGGATCAGTGTGCTGCTAGTCGCAGGGGCGGCATTAAAATCCGCTCAGTTTCCATTCCACAGTTGGTTGCCAGATACAATGGAGACGCCAACTCCGGTCTCGGCTCTGATGCATGCAGGTATCATCAATGCAGGCGGGTTCCTCATCATACGTCTGAGTCCTCTGATCGTCCTTTCCCCCTCCGCCATGAGCGCACTCATGTTGTTAGGTTCATTCACCGCCTTATTTGCATCGGTGGTGATGATGACTCAGACTAGTGTCAAAAAAACTCTGGCTTGGTCAACCATCTCGCAGATGGGTTTTATGATGCTTCAATGTGGTCTGGGTGCCTTTGCCCTGGCAGCTCTGCATATGGTTGCACATTCCCTTTACAAGGCCCATGCCTTCCTCTCTTCCGGGAGCCTGGTTGACCAAACGCGAACACTCGGCGGCCTGGGAATAAAACCGGGCGCAAACCCCTGGCTTCTTCTCTCCGCCATTTGCACAACCGCCGTGACATGTGTTTGGCTGCTCGCTTTGACAGGCATATCCGTTCATCTAGGCCAGGGTGACTTTTTGCTGATCGGTGTCTTCATCCTGGCGGTGGCACATCTGCTGGGCAGTCTTTGGAATGCACCTTCGCGATTGTATCTCATCCCTTGGGGTATCGCCATCACAGGCATCCTGAGCCTGCTCGGTTTTGGGTTTCATGCTCTTTTCAGAGAAATCCTCAAGGGCACGCTGCCTGAGTATTCACCCCACTTTTCCACCGCTGAATTCGCTGCCATGTCGGTGATCGGTGCGCTGTTCCTGGGACTGCTTATCCTTCAGTGGCAATCCTCATTCGGGATACCGCAGCGGTGGCTTTTCAAGCTCTACGTTCACGCTCACAACGGCCTTTACATCGGCACCTGGGCGGAGCGCGTCTTTGGAAAATGAACGGTCCGACTATTCAATCTTAACCCGAATTTAACATGACTCCATCCAACAAGACAACGCTGCCCATTTCATCAACTCCATCGATCGGAATCGAAAAAGCCCGAATAGCCTGCCATCGCATTCCTCCGTGTTGGCCTCTCAAAAATTTCGTGGCGGTCAATCCTTTCATGGGCCTCTTGGATCATCATGTCATGGATGTTTGTGCCCTGATGAAGAGGGTGATTCACCAGGATATTCTGATGAAACGGGAATACTTTCGGGATGAGATTGAAGAGGGTAAAATTTTTGATCAGGACCTGTCCAAAGCAATCCATCGCGCCAGGCTTGGCTTCCCGGCCCATTGGCAAGAAGAAGTCTCCAAGTTGGATGTCGCAGACATGACCCAATGGTTGCATTATCCTGAGACTTTACTTTTTCCGGAAGACGAAGAGTCAAGGGTGCTGAGTGTAACGGATGTTTTAGATCAAATGCATCAAACCTTCTGGTCTGAGATCGTTCAGGGAGAAATATCCAAATGGTGCGCGGCTTACTATGATGAAGGACAGTCTTCCTGGCGGATGCCTTGGAGTAACACCTCACTCTTTGAAGCCTGGAAGCAGGCGGCTTCTATCGACGCAAGCATGGAGGTGCATGGATTGAGGAACTTTCGAAAATTTGTCGCTTCCCTACCGGATGATCCCCTCGCAGTCATCGATAAAATCACCAATGAAATCGGATTGTCGGAGACGGGTATGGAAAACTATTTTCATCGGCTCCTCGTAGGTGTGAATGGCTGGAGCGGATTTGTCCAATACCTAGTTAGGGAAAAGGGCATGAAGCAGGAACAGGATGATTCACTTCTGGATCTTTTGGCAATTCGGCTTTGTTATGAACAGGCATTGTATGCACAGCATAGCAGCCCCTCTCTGATCTCTGGTTTTTCAGGTCAATTTTCAAACATACAGGTCAGTCCCAAACGTGACACGGTCATGCGCATGCTTTGGCAAATGGCCCTGGAAGAAGGCTATCAAAGGGTGTTACTGGCTCAACTACAGAATCAAAAATCCCGCGATCCAGAGAATAGCAAATCACCTTCCTTGCAGATGGTTTTCTGCATTGATGTTCGCTCTGAGGTCATGCGGCGAAACCTGGAAACAGCATCGTCTGAGATTGAGACTCTTGGTTTCGCCGGCTTCTTTGGAATGCCCATTGAGTTCATCCCCTTTGGCGAACGGCATGGCACTTCTCAGTGTCCAGTGCTGCTAACACCCAAGTTTAAAGTTCGTGAGAAAATCAAGAGTCTATCTCCCGAACAGGAGATCGACATGCTTAAACGCTACGACTTGGCCGTTCATTTGAAACGCTCCTGGGCCGCCTTCAAGAGCTCGGCTGTTTCATGCTTCTCCTTTGTGGAGACGGTTGGTGTTGGTTATATCTGGAAACTTTTGGATGATGCTTGGTTTGCCAAAATAAAGAGCAAGGATACGTCCACGTGTTTGCAGGTCAACGCTGAATCAGCCACCCAAGAGCCATGCCAACATCATGACCATGCCCTGAATGGCATCTGCCTGGAAGATCGAATCCAACTGGCCTTCCAGGCTTTGAAAAACATGGGACTAACCCAACAGTTCGCTCCTTTGGTTCTCTTTTGTGGTCATGGCAGCCAAACGAAAAATAATCCTTATGGAACAAGCCTTGATTGTGGTGCCTGTGGTGGCCATGCGGGGCATTCGAATGCGAGAACCTTGGCAGCCCTGCTTAACCAGGCAGAGGTGCGTGAAGGACTGAAACTTCAGCAAATTTTCATCCCTCAGAATACTCACTTCATGGCAGGACTGCATGATACCACGACGGATCATATTACTTTATTCGACGAAGATGAGATCCCTCAACACCATCGCTTATTATTCGCCGAGTTGAAGCTTTGGCTGAATGAAGCCGAAACGGAGACAAGAAAACAACGAGCCGTCAAAATGGGCCTTCATTGTGACGACACAAAGTATCTTGAAAAAGGCATCATCAGAAGAGGCAGCGATTGGTCTGAAGTGCGACCTGAATGGGGTCTTGCGGGAAATGCCGCATTTATTGTGGCACCGCGCGAACGCACTCGGGGTCTTGATTTGGAAGGCCGAACTTTCCTGCATAATTATCACTCTGAAAGTGATCCCTCGGCGGCAACTCTGGAGCTTATCATGACAGCACCCATGATTGTAGCGAGTTGGATCAACTGGCAATACTATGCCTCAACCGTTAACAATACCTATTATGGCAGCGGCAATAAAGTCATCCATAATGTCGTCGGCACCTTGGGAGTGATGCAGGGAAATGGGGGTGACATTAGAACAGGTTTGCCACTTCAGTCTCTGCATGATGGCGAACGCTGGATGCATGAACCGCTGCGTTTGACAGTGATCATTGAAGCGGATCGTCACAAAGTTGAGCAAGTCCTTAGCAAGCATCCCCAGGTGCGTCAGATGCTAGATCACAGTTGGCTTCATCTCTTTGTTTTGGAAAACGATGCACATGATGTATTTCGCTATCTGGGCAGCAATGAATGGATTAACTTTTGAAGCCTTTCTGGATTCCCGTTCATTCTGTTTTTGTCGTGTCTTTAAAGATTATCCACAATCCTTCCACCATTTACGGAACCGATTTGGCATCGCGTGTTGCCACCATTCTGGACCGTGGTTTCACGCTCGCTTATGGACACCGAGAGTATTGCGGAATGGGGTTAGGTCTTCAAGAAGAGCATTACTGTTACAGCGAAGTCTGGGATGGGCGGTTTCAGGAGTTGCAGGATATCCTGTCAGATAACCAACGATGCAATCTTGCTTTCAATCAACGCTCGGATTTCGTTGCCTGGCTGGCTTCGCAGTCCGACATCTCTTTGGCAGGACGTGAAGAGGCCGATACTTTTTATCATGACAATCAGACCGTGAATCACAAGCGTTTGATGGAGTTTCTCCATCGCTTTGAAAGCATAAAGGAGATCAGTCTTACGCGCTGGAACCGTCTCTGGCAAGCAATCCCAGCGACAGGTGATAGCAAGTCATGGTTTGGTTCTTTGATGTCCTGTTATGACGAAGAGCATCGTCACTACCACACTTTGCATCATTTGAATGATTGTCTGATGGAGCTCGACTCTATTCGCTGCTTGGCCCAAAATCCCGTCTCGCTGGAGATGGCACTCTGGTTTCATGATGCGATCTATGAAACGGAGACAGGCGCAGACAATGAAGGACTCAGCGCGGACATGGCGCGTGATGCATTGGAGGAAGCCGATGCACCAGATGCCTTCATTAGGGATGTGTGTTCACTCATTTTATTGACGAAGAAGCATCTGCCTGACGACACCCCCGATGCAGCTTTGATGTGTGACATTGATCTGGCTATCTTGGGTCAAGACAAAGAACGATTTCAGGCTTATGAAAACGCCATTCGTCAAGAGTATGCCTGGGTTCCGTTGACAGAATACATTGCAGGTAGAAGCCGTGTGCTGGAAAGCTTTTTGAGTCGTCCGAAAATCTATGCGACGGAAACGTTTCAGAATCGCTATGAAGCCGAGGCGCGTTGCAATCTGAGGGCTTCTTTGGAACGGCTGGCTGCGGGGATATGATTTAGGCTTGTCACACCGGAAGCCTTCAGTTCAAGATGAAACCATCCTGCCCAAAGAGAGCTTCAAATAAAGAACAACCCGCTTCTCAAAACAATCCATGAGCACACCTCCCCCCGTCCCACAAAAAAAAGGCATTTCCGGTCTCGCCATCGTTGGCATCGGCTGTCTTGGCCTCATCGTCATTGCTTTCCTGGGGGGTGGTTTCTTGGTCGCCAAGTTCATGCCGAAACTGAAAGAGATGGCGGGGGAATTTGAGAAAGATCCTGCCAAGGCGGCCACCCTGATGGCCCTGAAGATGAATCCCGATGTTGAAATCTTGAACACGGATGACACAAAGCGCGAGGTCACTTTCAAAGTGAAGTCCTCGGGTGAAACGACGACCATTTCTTTTGATGACTTTGAAAAAGGCAAGATCACCCTGAAAAACGACAAAGGTGAGGAATACGGAATTGATGCCTCCAAGGCCCAAACCGAAGGCGTGGTGATCAAAGGCCCGGATGGCCAGACCATCACAGGCGGCAACGCCGCCGCAACAGCGCCTCCGGCCTGGGTGCCTCTCTATCCGGGGCTTGCATTGCAGGATGGCGGAGCACGCATGCAGAGACCGGATGGTTCGATGAGCGGGCTCGTCGTGGGTAAAGTTGGGGCCTCCCTCGCTGACGTCCGTCTGTACTACGAAAACGAACTGAAGAGCCAGGGGTATGAAGTGAACAGCAACTTCTCTGAAGAAAACAAGACAGGTAACATCCAAGCCACCAAGGATGGATCTGAATTCACTATCGGTATTACCCTTTCTACAGAGTCGGATGGGCAGACCCAGGTGGCGCTGACCTATCAAGAGGGACCGAAGTCCTAAGCGAGGAGGTGCATGCTCGCCCTGACCCATTCCCGCCTCGTCGTCCTCACCGGTGCCGGACTCTCGGCTGAGTCCGGCGTGCCGACCTTTCGCGGGGTGGATGGTTTGTGGGAAGGACACCGCATTGAGGAAGTCGCCTCGCCTGAGGCCTTCCAGCAGACGCCTGAAGTGGTACATCGGTTCTACAACCTGCGCCGTGCAGCTTTGAAAACGGTGGAGCCCAATGCTGCTCATCATGCCCTGGCGCGTTTGGAGAAAGCCTGGCCGGGTGCCTTTCTCCACATCACTCAAAACGTCGATGATCTGAACGAGCGAACAGGGGCGGAAAAGCTGCTGCACATGCATGGGCAGCTCAAAAAAGTCCGCTGCACGTTTTGCCGCAGCGTCTTGGAATGGGACACGGACCTGGAGGTTTCGACGCCCTGTCCTGAGTGTCAGCGTGTGGGCAAACTGCGTCCAGACATCGTCTGGTTCGGCGAGATGCCTTACTACATTGATGAGATCCTCCGCGCATTGGAAACGGTGGATGTCTTTCTGTGCATCGGCACCTCCGGGGTGGTTTATCCCGCCGCCGGCTTTGCCAGGCTTGCAGCGGAAAAAGGCGCTTCCCGCTTGATCGAGATCAACCTGGAATCCACGGGCATCAGCAGCCATTTTACCGAGCACCGCCAGGGACCCGCCAGCATCGAAGTCCCACGTCTGGTGGATGAGTTGCTGGCGAAGGAGATGTGATTCACATTTTGCTTGCGGAGATGAACTTTCAGAACTATCTGAAAGTAAGATGAAAGATGAACAACCCACCTGGGAAACCTCGCGCGAGGAGTTCATCGCCCAGTGGGGAGCGCTGGGCAGCAACTGGGGCATCAACCGCACCATGGCCCAGATCCATGCCCTGCTGATGACCGCCCCCGAGTGCATGCACACGGAGGAGATCATGGAGCGGCTCCAGGTCAGCCGTGGCAATGCAAACACGAACTTGCGGGAACTCGTCGGCTGGGGACTCATCAGGAGCGTCGTCAAAAAAGGCGAGCGCCGGGAGTATTTCGAAGCCGAAAAGGATGTTTGGAAGATGTTCATCACCATTGCCAAGGAACGCAAACGCCGCGAGCTGGACCCCGCCCTGAGCGTGCTGAAAAACTGCGCTGAGCAGACCAAGGAAGAATCCGCCGGTCCTGGCCGCGACTTCCATCGGCAGATGAAAGAGCTGCAGGAGTTCGTCGAATTCGGCATGAAGGTGTCCGACACCGTTTCCGGCATGAAGCACTCCTCCGCCCTGCAATGGGCCATGCGCCTGCTAAGCTGATCTCTTTTTTGCCATTATGTTTCTGACAATATCGAAAGTTCAATATATATAGTCCATGAAAACTCAAATCCGTCACGCACTGAAATTCCTGCACCTGCTGATCCAAGCGATTCTCGGCCCTCCGCCGGCCAGTCATCCCAAAGCCCGCGCTGCCGCTTTCTTTACTCTTTGATTTCATTTTCACCTAACCCTCAACCCAAGCCTAACCAACATTATGAATGCCATCACCCTTAGCTATGCCCTCTACCTCGTACTCGCCATCGCCATGACCGTCTGGGTCGCACGAACCCTGCACAAAAACGGTCGCATCTTCCTGGTCGAATGTTTCCAGGGAAACACGGAACTGGCCGACAGTGTGAACCACCTGCTCGTGGTCGGCTTCTACCTCATCAACATCGGCTTCGTCTCGTTGTATCTGAAGACCACCGAGGACGTCATCGGAGCCCAGGGTGTGTTTGAAGCGCTCAGTGGCAAGATGGGCATCGTGCTGCTCGTGCTCGGCGGCATGCACTTCTTCAATCTGTTCCTCTTCACCCGGATGCGGAAACGCGGCCAGCTCGCCACCATGCCTCCTCCCGTGCCACCGGTGCTGAGAGTGGGTGCCTAACTGGAAGTGACTGTAAATTTTGCTCATGATTTGTTATGATCACCCTCACCCTTTTCTATGATGCCCGCTGCGGCTTGTGTTCGCAGGTCAGGCAGTGGCTCAGCGATCAGCCGAGCTATGTGCGGCTGGACTTTGTCCCGTATGATTCACCCGAGGCGTTGAGGCGGCTGCCTGCCATCCAGCACCTGCGGGCGGATCAGGAGATCGTCGTCATGGCGGATACGGGCGAGGTCTGGCAGGGGGCGGGTGCATGGGTCATGTGTCTTTGGGCTTTGCAGGAGTATCGGGCCTGGTCGGCACGGCTGGCCACTCCGGCCATGCAGGGCATGGCGCGGAAAGTGGTGCATTGGATCTCGCGCAACCGCATCGGCCTGTCGCGCCTCATTGGCTTCAGGAGCGATGCAGAGCTGCTCGCCATGGCCGATCAAGAGGCGGTGGTCGAACCCGCCTGCCGCATCCGCCATGACCTGGATTTGATTGATTAAAGATCAGCCCGCGATGACCGCAGCGCGTGCGTTTTCCTCGGCACCGGTCTTCTCGAGATAATAATCGTAACCGCCGCTGTAAGGCGTGACCACACCTGCATTGATGTGCAGGACCTTCGTCGCCAGACTGCGGATGAAGTGAACATCATGGGAGATGAAGACCAGCGTACCTTCGAACTTCTGTAGCGCCAGGATCAGACCCTCGATCGCCCAGATATCCAGGTGGGTCGTGGGCTCATCCATCAAAAGTAGGTTAGGCGGGTCCACCAGGAACTTCACCAGGTTCAGGCGGCTCTTTTCACCGCCGCTCAGCACCTTGCACTTTTTGTAAACATCCTCGCGTTTGAAAAGGAAGCTGCCCAGGATGCTGCGGGCATCGTCCTCACGCAGTTCAGGCGCACAACGCTTCAGTTCCTCCAGGATCGTCAGCTCAGGCTCCAGCGTATCGGCCCGGTGTTGGGAAAAGTAGCCCATCTTGATGTTCGTGCCAAAGCGACGCTCGCCCTTTTGGAAAGGCACCTCGCCGGCCATGATCTTGATCAGTGTGGACTTGCCCGCACCGTTCGGACCCACCAGCACCGTGCGCTCGCCCTTCTCCACTTCCAGGTCCAGGCCTTGGTAGATCTTCTTCTCGCCATAGGCCTGATGAATGCCCGTCAGCGCGACCACCCGCTGACCCCCGCGTGGCGGCTGCGGGAAATTGAACCGGAAGGCTTTGCGCAGCGGCCTCGGTTTGTCCAGCTTGTCCATCTTCTCGAGCTGACGCTCGCGGCTCTGCGCCTGCGCCGCTTTCGAGGTCACCGAGCGGAACCGGTCGATGAATTCCTGGATCGCCTCGATCTCCTTCTGCTGGTTCTTCCAGGCCTGATAGGCGCGTTCCCAGTTCGCTTCCTTTTGCGTCAGGTACTCCGTGTAATTGCCCTGATACTGCACCAGCTTGCTCTCCTCGATCTCATAGACCGTCTCGATCAGCTCATCCATGAAATCACGGTCATGCGAGATCAGCAGGATCGCGCCCGGATAGTTCTTCAGGTAATTCTTAAACCACATCAGGGACAGCAGGTCCAGATGGTTCGTCGGCTCATCCAGCAGCAACAGATCCGGCTCGATCACCAGGATGCGCGCCAGGTGCGCACGCATCACCCAGCCGCCGGAATACTCCCGCGCCGGTTTGTTGAAGTCCTCTTCTTTGAAGCCGAACCCCTTCAGGATCTTCTTCGCCTTCGCCTCCGCCTGCGGATCATTCAGGGCATCATGCTTCGAGTGCGCCTCATTGTATTCCGGGGCCGCTACATCGCCACGCGCCTCGTGCTCGCGCAGGATCACCTCCAGCCGCTCCATCTCCCCGGCCTTGCCCGTCGCCACATCCAGGATCGTCTCCTCGCCCACCGGCTCGCTCTCCTGCGGCAGGTAGCCCAGCGTCGTCCACTCATCGCGGATCACCTCGCCCGCATCCGGTTCATCCTCCTTGAGGATCAGTGAAAACAGCGTCGATTTACCCGCACCATTCGGGCCGACCAGAGCCACGCGTTCGGCGTAGTTCACAGTCATGTTGGCCCCGGTGAAAAGCGTGCGGGCATTGAAGGTCTTGGTGACGTCGCGAAGGGTGAGCATGAGGGGCGCTTGCTTTAGCATTGTTGAGGCCGCTTTGCAGCCAGTTTTCTGCATCCCCGATTTCAAAGCCCGAACCCTCCCCGGTCCGCCCGGCCTCAGACTCGGTGCCTCGCCCCGTCCTCTCCGGTTTAAACCCATCCCCGTTGTTCCGTTTTGATGCCTTTTGTAGAGCCTTTGCATTTTTGGCCCCTTTCCCGGCGACATTTCCTCCCCAAGCGTTGGAAACCAGGGGGTTAAAGCCCAATTCGATGGCTCAAAAATGGCTCTCGGACGGCTCAAAAGCTCTACAGAGCCGCCCCGTAGCTGCCTTCGCAAGAAGGTGGCCTTCCTGACGCCACCCTCATCCCCACTCCCCCACGCTCTTGCGAGCGCGGCTACACCCCGCCGCTCAGGCTCCAAGAGGAGCGCGGAGACTCTTCTCCGCTTCTCAGACGGGAGCGCGGAGACTCCTCTCCGCTTCTCTTCTTCTGAAAGTGATTTGGGCATTTGCTTCGCGGCTTCGCACCTTGCCCGCAGCTCCACCTCGGCAGCCTCCTGCGCCCGCTTCTCCTCCGCCAAAACCTCAGCCGCCTTCCGCGCACGCATCATCTCCACCCAGGCCGTCAAATTCCGCCGATACCCCAAAGAACGTTGTTTCGTGTTCATCCTTCGACCGGGTGGATTAACCAACGACATCGCAAGCGATTTTCTGCACCTTGTTCTTGCCTGCCCGTAACGCAGGGTTTCTGATAGAACACATCTCGCCCATGAACGCTCGACAGGAACAACAAGCCCGCGAAGTCATTGACGTCATGGAGTCTGAGAAGCACGAAAAGTTTCCGGTCTCCGACCGCCTGGTTCAGGCCTTGTTGGAGATCATTCCTGCCGAGGAACTGCCAGCCTGGCTGCAAACCCCCAACCCTGGCTTTGCCGGCAGGAACCCGTGGACACTGATTCATCGAGGCGAACGTGATGTCATCTGGGAGATGATCCACCAGACGAGGCTAGGCATGTGTTCTTGATTCATCTCTGGAAGCCGTGGTCCCGAACAGGGTGAAGGTTGTTTGCTCCAAAATCTCCGTTTAGTCTCCGCCATGATTCTTCAATCCGTCAAACTTGAGCATTTCCGCTGCTTTTCGAGCCTAGAACTGAGTCTCGACAAGCGACTCAATGTCTTCATTGGCGGAAATGGTTCGGGGAAGAGTGCGCTCTTGGATGCGATTGCCCTGAGTCTCGGGCCTGTGCTTTCTCATCTTCCCGACCTCTCGGGGCCAGGTCTGAAACGGACGGATATTCGGTTGGTTGCGAAGGACCGGCAGGCTCCATTCGTTCGTTTTGCGGCAGCGGCGGAACACGGCAATGGCACACTGCGGAAAATTCGTTGGGATCGGCTCAACAAGCGTGACAACTCGAAAGCTACGAGAAGTGCTTTGCCAAAAGAATCAGACGGATTGAAGGAACTGCATGGCTGGCTCGATGAAATCATCGGATGCCATGATCGCGGCGAATCGTTTACCCTTCCGGTGTTTGCTCACTACGGCACAAACCGGGCTGTGGACGTGCCCCACAACAAGCCCAACACGAAGAAGCGGAAAAGCTTTGAGCGCCTTGATGCGCTAATGGGGGCGCTCAATCCTGACGCAGATTTTCGGCGGGCGGTCGCTTGGTTCAAAATGCTTGAGGACCAGGAGCTTCGACGTGCCAAAAGCAGCGAAACCTCTCTTCTGGCACCCGTCAAGGCTGCCATGGAACGGATGCTGCCGGGAATCAGGAATCCGCGCATGGATGACGAGGATACAGAGCGTTTCGTCGTCGATGGAACGAACAGCGATGGGGAGACAGTGAAGCTGTTTCTCGATCAACTCTCAGACGGCTATCAGGTCATGTTGGGACTGGTTATGGACTTTGCGCTTCGACTGGTGCGTGCCAATCCGGCTACACCTGAGCATCCTGATCCACTGGCCGCCCAGGCTATCATGATAGTGGATGAAGTGGATCTGCATCTGCACCCGGCATGGCAACAGCGGGTAATCCCTGACTTGATGCGCACATTCAAGGGAACGCAGTTCGTCTTTACGACCCACAGCCCCCAGGTCGTGAGTACGGTGCGGAAGAAATTTGTGCGCCGACTGGTAAACTTTGAGGCCTGTGAGCTGCCTACGGAGACGATCGGTGCCGAGAGCAGTCGCGTGCTGGAGGATGCGTTTGACGTGCCGGTGCGTCCCGAAGACCTCGACGAAGTGAAGATGCTGGAGGCATACATCCAACTCGCCGAGTCGCCCAACGCAGACCCGCTCGAAGTCGCCCACATGCGGAATGAAGTCCGGCAAGTCTTCACTGATGACGAGCCCGCCATTGAACTCACTGACATGGCCATCGAGCAACGCAGACTGCTGGGCGAATTGAATCTACAACTCCCCGTCATCCCGGCTCCGAACGATGAAGACGAGAAAGATGAAGGGAAGGAAGACGAATAGCCTATGAGACACCTCGCCCCGCACGCCGAGCCAACAGAGCTTACAGTCGCCCGCCCAACATTGCGGCCGGATTGGAAGCACATCCCCAGACGAGTGAGGGGAGCCATCCGGGATCGCCTCTACATTCATCAATACGGCATCTGCGGTTATTGCGAGGGTTCCCTTGGGGAACTCGGAAGGCACATCGAGCACGTGGAGCCGAAGGGCGGGATTGGAGGGAACCCAGCACGCACCTTTGACTACTCCAACCTGATTGCCTCATGCCAGGGGGATACGGACAAACCTAAAAGTGCTGGTCAGGACGCATCCTGCGGCCACTTCAAGGATCAATACATCGGGACACAAGGTGCCTTCGTCCTTGCTGACTTTGTTTCGCCCCGAGAGCCAGGATGCGACTTGAAGTTCAAGTATCTCAGTGATGGGCGAGTCATTCCTGTGGCAACTCCTGGAACGGTCGATTACAAACGGGCTGATTATACAATCAAAGCCGTAGGATTGGACTGCAATCGGCTCCGAAATCGTCGCCGTCAGATTGCCGCAAGGTTGATCCGGCAGATCGCCCGTTTGCAGAATGATCCCGCTCTGTTGCAGCGATTGGCGAACCACTACCTCGGCACTCACGCGGACAGCAATGGCGGCACCGTGCTATTGTCCTTTTACTCGACACGCAAACAGCGGTTTTTTCCATGATTTGGTTTATCTAACCCTCAATGTCCAATCCCACCGCCTCGTCTCAAAGCTCTGGAACTGCTGTAACATCTTGCGTGATGACAGGTTGTCATATGGTAACTACGTCGAGCAACTGACCTTCCTGCGCTTCCTGAAGATGGCGGACTAGAAGTCGAGGCTGCGCGCACGCCGAGTGCCCTCCCAAAAGGCAAGGACTTCACGACGGTCGAGTGGCTGTTCACTTCGCGACCGGATGACAGCACCTGGGTCAGCATCACGAACAGCGGGTTCCGGGGCGATGGCGACTCCGTCGTCAGTCATGCCCTCGAGTCGATGAGCGGATTCATGCTCGGCCTTGCTGCGGCGATAGTTTTCCTGGAACACGGCATCAACCTGAACATCGTCGCGGATTGGTTTCTGGAGGTGAGCTGATGGGGGCCGTAGGGCGGGTTTGTTCTGCGTCCTGGATGCGATTCGCGTGGAGAACGTGACCGCAGAATTACCCGACTGGTTTGGGAGGCCCGGTGTGATGGTCAGGGTTTTGCCAGCCAAACACGTCCAGAAGGCGGGTCATCCGGCGGCTTGATCTGTGTAGTAAAGAAGTCTATCGACGCCGGACACACCCGCCCTACGAGTGCAGAAATGCTCCCATGCCTGCCCATCACGAGATTTTCCTTCCGTTCCTGAGCGAGGTTTTCGGTCAGGTGGGAACGATTCTGAAACATGAGGCCGAGCCATCGCGATGAGCCGCATCTTCCCCAGCTTTTTATCCACGCCGCGCCTGCTCCTTCGCCGGTTGCAGCCTGACGATGGGGACGCGCTTTGCAGCTACCGGTCGCTGCCGGAGGTGGCGCGATATCAGGGGTGGGAGTCGTTTGGGCCGGAGGATGCACGGCGCCTTATTGAAAGCCAGGATCACGCCGAGCCGGGGATTCCGGGGACCTGGTTTCAGGTGGCCGTGGTCGAGCGGGCGACGAACGTCATGATCGGTGATTGCGGGCTGCACTGCCTGCAGGACGAGCCGCATCAAATGGAGTTGGGGGTCACCTTGGCTCCGAGCCATCAGGGGCAGGGTTACGCCATGGAGGCGCTGGAGTGCCTGCTGGATTATGGGTTTGTCACCCTGGGCATGCATCGGGTTTTCGCGATCACGGGCGATCAAAATCATGCCGCCGCCTCCCTGTTCCGGCGACTGGGGTTCAGACAGGAGGCCCACCACATCGAGCACCGCTGGTACAAGGGCTCTTGGGACAGTGAGTTTGTCTTTGCGCTGTTGAAACGGGAGTGGGAGTTGCGGTTGAAGTCCCGTGAGAAGTCTGTGCCGTGACGATGGATCGAAGGAAGCGCTGATTAAACCGGAATCCCGAGTTTTTAGACCACGGATGAGTCGGATGGAATGGATACAGACGGATTCAAGCCCGCTGATCGAAGGAAAGAGACCCCATTCGTGCGATCCGACTTATCCGTGGTTTTGAACTCTCGCAGTTTCTCCAGACGGGGTTGATCCATGCCTGGTATGCGCAGAGGCTTTCCGTGGTGGAATAGGGGAACACAGAAAGACACCGCAGAGGTTGGAAGACCGCAGAGGGAAGGCTTGGTGAATAAATCCCTTGAGGATATTCCGTCCGTGTGGTTCCGGTCTCTGTGTGAGGGCCGGGCTGACCTGGGAGGAAAAGCTGCTGCTTGCCGCCGGGTTTGCGTGATGTATAGATACGGAACATAGCTATGACCACAGCGAAGATTTTTCAGCATGGCGGCAGCCAGGCGGTGCGGCTGCCGAAGGCCTTCCGTTTCTCCGGTTCGGAGGTGCTCATTGAGAAGCATGGGGACGAAGTGGTGCTGCGCCCCGTCACCCACACACAGTTCAAGTCCTTTACCCAGATCGCCCGGCATCTGGCCGAGAGCTTCCCGGACACGGAAGAATTCCCGGAGCCGCCGCCGCGCCCCTCGACTCACGAGCGGTCCATTTTGGAACTTTGACCCATGTCTGCGGCACCTGCGTATCTGCTCGATTCGAGCGCCTGCATTCCCATCCTGCGAAACAAGACAGGGCTGGGCAGGCTGCCCGCTCCTGCCAGAACGGGCATTCCGATGATCGTGGCGGCGGAGCTGTGGACAGGGGTGAAGAAAAACATGTCCACCCATCCGCAACAGGCCGCCAAGCTGCAGGCTTTCCTGGACTTGTTTGTGATTCCACCGTTCGACATGGAAGCGGCCCTCCATTACGCGGAGATCCGCGCGGAGCTGGAATCGGTCGGCAAGTCCATCGGCCCGCTGGATCTGCTGATTGCCGCCCAGGCCCGCAGCCTTAACGCGACTCTGGTGACCGGAAACGTGACGGAGTTCAAACGCGTCAAGGGCCTCAAAGTCCTGGCGTGGCATCCGGCCTAACCTTCGTTCCTTGGATGACTTTTTCATTGGATTCGGAATGGTCAGGCTTGAGGGGATTTGCTAGCCTGCGGCAAACCTTTCTTTTTGTGACCTTCCAACGACTCACTGCGATCCTGGCCACGGGCTGGCTTTTGGCCGGAATGAGGGCGGAGGCGGAGGAGATCGTGATCCTGGAGGAACCGGTGCGGGTGGTGACGTCGTCGAGCGCGGAGATTTTCCCGGAGGTGTGGCTGAAGCCTTCGATTGCACCTGAGGGGGCGGTGTTGCCGGAGGATCAGATCGAGCGGGCGCGATCCATCTTGGGCCGAGGTCTGGCGAAGTATCCGAGGGAGTTGCTGACCGGGAATCTGAAGGCGGTCTATGCGCTGGCGCAGTTGCGCTATCGAGGGGTGGTGACCAGCGGGACGAACTCGCGCACAGCGGTGTATGTGAAATTGGGCACTGAGAAGGCGGGGTTCACAGACCGCCACATCGAGGGGGTGTTTCACGCAGAGTTTTCCAGCATCCTGCTGCGCAATCAGGGCCGTTTTTTGGACAGGGCGGCGTGGGAGAAGGTGAATCCGCCGGGCTTTAAATATCTGGGCGACGGGGTGGAGGCGGTGAAGCAGGGGAAGGCGGGGCTGCGGTCTGAGGAGGGTCTGCTGGAGCAGGGGTTTCTCTCCGAATACGGTCGCTCCACGCTGGAGAACGACCTGAATGGCATCGTGGCGCGGCTCTTCATGAGCGATGCGTCCCTGTGGGCGATGGCGGAGCGTTACCCCAAGATCGGGACGAAGCTGGGGCTGACGCTGGCTTTTTACCAAAAGCTGGACCCGTCCTTCACCGAGACGTTTTTTCGGGGGCTGATGAAGGCTGAGGAACGGGGCAAGACGGGGAGGTGAACGGGTTGGAAAACCCGTTCTACGGAGGGGATGTAGAACGAACTTCCAAGTTCGTTGGAGAGATGCGGCCCTTGAGGGAACGGGTTGGAAAACCCGTTCTACTTTCCGGCCCAGAAGGCGGTGGGGGGCTGGAGGTCGCTGCCGGTTTCATCAAAGCGGGTGCCGATTTCACTCAGCGGTAGGGCTTTGGCGACATCGAGGCCGGCGGTGATGCTGGCAGGGGTGAAGACGAGGCGGGTGAGGGACATGCCGGCCAGGGGGGAGAGATCCGTGACGGGGGTCTCGCCGATGTGGAGGCGCTGAAGGGCGCTGCCGCTGAGGGGGGAGAGGTCTTTGACCTGGGTCCGGTGCAGGGTGAGGGAGACGAGGGGGACGCCTTTCAGCCCGGCGATGCTCCGAATGGGGGAACCGGTGAGCCAGAGCATCTGAATGGGGCTTTTGGCCAGGGGGGTGACATCGGCGACCTGGGTATCGACGATGTTCAGCTCGGTGAGGGGCATGCCCTCAAGGGCGCTGAGGTCGGCGACGGGGGTGCGGCTGAGGTAGAGCTTTTGCAGGGGCATCCCGCGCAGGGGGGAAAGGTCGGTGACGGGGCTGTCCTCCAGGTAAAGCTCGACCAGTTTCATGCCTTTGAGCGGGCGGATGTCCTGGATGGGGGTGCCGCTGAGGTCGAGGGCGAGGGGGCTGAGTTTTTCCAGGAAGACGAGGTTGGTGACTTTGGCCTCGCGCAGGCTCATGGCCATGACTTGGCCGTCCTCAATGCTGAACTCACCGTTGCCGGCGTATTCGTGGTTGTGGTATTTGATCTCGGTGTGCAGGGACTCGGCGGTCCAATACACCTTTTTGGGCATAGCGGGAGGCGGCGCGACCGGGGCGGGTTTGGCCACGGAAACAGGAGCCGGGGCGGCAGTAGCCGGAGTCTCGGTGGCGGGGGCCGGAGTGGCACTGGCGGGTTGTTTTTCCTCCCCACAGGAAACGAGCAGCAGCAGGGCGAGGGCAGTGGTGGCAGGGAGGAGACGGGTCATGGTGAGCAAAGGGGAACGATGCTACGCGAGCGGGATTTCACCAAAGAGCGAAGCTTGGCCTCAATCCCGCAGGGCGACAGCGGGGTCCACACGGGCGGCGAACCAAGCGGGGAGCAGGGCGGCAAGGAGGCAGAGGACGATGGCAAGGCCGCAGATGGAGCTGAGGTCCACGAGGTCGATCTTCGAAGGGATCTCGCTCAGGAAATAGATGTCCTGCGGGAAGAAATCGCGACCGGTCATCTGGGATAGGCGGTCGCGGAGGTCGTTGCGGAAGTGCAGGACGGTCATGCCGCCGATGAGGCCGAGGAAGATGCCCATGAGGGCGACGATGCCGGCCTGCGCCAGGAAGATGGCGACGATCTGGCGGGCGCGGCTGCCGAGGGCGGTGAGGATGCCGATCTCGCGCCGCTTTTGCACAGTGACGGTGATGGTGGTGTTCATCACGCAGATGGCGGCGACGAGCATGATGAAGAAGAGCAGGAAGTACATGAGGGACTGCTGATTTTCCACGGATTGCAGCATGTAGCCGTGGGTGTTGCTCCAGGTGCGGATGTTCCAGTCCATGGGCAGGAGATCGGTCTCGAAGAGCTGCTGGGCGAAAGCATCGGCGAGCTCGGGGTCGGCGAGTTCGATCTCGATGCCGCTGACATCGCCCTCCAGGTTGAAGAGCTCCTGGGCAATATTGAGCGGGGCATAGCAGCGCTCGCCGGCGGTGTCTGCCCTGACGATGGCAACGACGGTGAGATCGCGGGGCAGAACCACGATCTCCTCCCGCACGGCCTTGGCCTCGGCGGGATCGGTGGCCTCCTCGGCGGCGCGGAGGTCGCGGATCATCTGGCGGATGGTGTCGGAGGCGAGGATGGAGAGGACGTCGCCGACTTTGACCTTGAGCTTGGCGGCCATCTTGTCGGTGATGATGATGTTGTCGTCACGGAGGTTGAACTCGCCTTCCTTGAGGTGCTGGGCGAGCTTCTTGAGGAGGGCGTTTTCCGCACCGTCGCGCAGGCCGAAAAGTTCCGCCGGTTCGGGGTCGGAATCGCCATTGCGGGCGGCGATGTAGCCCTCGGCCATAGGCGTAGCGGAGACGACACCCGGGCGGGTTTGCATCTGCTTCAGGACCTCGCGCCAGTTCGAGCGGAAGGGCTCGGGCGCGCCTTCGGGAAGTTCGCCGGTGGGGCGGTCATCCTGCACCAGAACGACGTGAGGTTCAAAGCCGAGCAGGAGCTGTTTGAACTCGACCTGCCAGCCTTTGAAGACGGACATCACGACGACCAGCACGCCCACGCCCAGCATGACGCCCGCGATGGAAATGAGCGTGATGATGGAGACCAGGGAGCGCTTGGGTCGCAGGTAGCGCAGGGCCAGGAAGAAGGGGGCGTTGGAAAGCATGGAGGGAAATCAGGTGTGGACGGTCAGCCAGTCGGCGGGGGAGATGCCACCGGCGCGGACGATGTGCTCATTGTCCCAGGAAATTAGGGTGCTGCCGGTCAGCGTGGCGGTGGCTGCGTAGAGAGCATCGGCCCCGCGCACAAACTCGGCGGTGCCTTGGGTCAGGGCGACCTTGAGCAGGGCTGCATTCACGTCCAGCTCCTGGACATCGGAGGCCGCCAAGACGGCGGCGGCGAGTTGTTCACCTTGCGTGGCGTCGCGCAATCGGCGGGCGAGGGCGCAGGCTACCTCGACCCGGGCGTAGGCGGGGACATGCAAGGTGACACCGGTGCTCAGGCACTGGGTCAAAAAGCTGCGGCTCGGCTGGCAAAAGACATCCCGGGTGTCCTGGGAGGCGATCCACACGCTGGCATCCACGGTGACCGCATTCATCCCTGGCTGTGGCGGTTGCGGTCTTCAGCCAGGAGGTCGCGGCCTGAAGGGCTGACGGGGGCTTTTTTCATCACCTGGTCGGCAATGGCAAAGCACTGCTGGAGTTTCGCGGCGGCATCCGATTTCAAAGGGGCTTTGTCCTGGGGACTGGGCGGACGGATCGCCCAGCGTAGTCCCTCGGCCACGAGATCCTTCATTTTGCGACCGGTCAGGGCGGCGACGGCTTTCGCCTCCCGATACAGATCGTCATCAATTTCGAGTGTCGTCTTCATGACCCATATTCCCAGAAATCCAGATTCCCGTCAAACGGCATGGTGTGAAATGTCAGTCCCGCAAAGCCACCGCCGGGTCCACACGAGCGGCAAACCAGGCGGGGATGAAACCGGCGACGATGCAAAGGGCCACGGAGATGAGGCAGGTCAGGGTGACGTCCCAGGGCTGAATGTAGGCCGGAATGGTGGAAAGAAAGACACCCTCCACCGCATGGACCTGGCCGCCGGTGGCGAGGGTGAGCAGCTCGCGAATGTCATTGCGCAGCCAGAGAACCAAAAGGCTGCCAACCAGGCCGATGCCTGTGCCGAGAACACCCACGACGATGGCCTGCAGGAGAAAGACGTTCACGATCTGCCGAGGCTGGCTGCCCAGGGCGGCAAGCACGCCGATCTCGCGGCGCTTCTGCGTGGTGACGGTGATGGTGGTGTTCATCACGGAAAAGGCGGCGACGAGGGCGATGATGGAGAGCACGAACTGCATCATGGTCTGTTCGTTTTGCATCGCGGCCAGACGTGCCTCGCCGGCATCCGTCCACAGGGTGTATTTCCAGCCGGGGAGCTGCGGCTCCAGCACACGAGAAAAAGCCTTGGCCTGTTGAGGTTCAGCGATCTCCACGGCAATGCCTGTGACGCCTTCACCCAATTGGAAAAGCGCCTGTCCAGTTTTCAAGGACACGTAACCGTTGTAACCACCAGTTTCCGCACGCAACACTCCTGAGATGCGCAGGGTCTGCGGATGCAGTTTGATCTTATCCAGGATAGCCTGCTTTTTGTCCTTCGCGTCTTCTTCATTCGCCTTGCCGTATTGCCGGACGGCCTCGTTGACGTTCTGGGAGGCATAAACGCTGATTTCATCGCCCAACTTCACACCGAGTTGCTGGGCCTGATAATCGGTGATGACGATGGTGCCCTCTGGCAGATCCAGGGTGCCGTCCAGGAGATGCGGGGTCAGTTTGGCAAGATTACGCGTGGCTTCCTTCGGTGACAGACCCAGCACCAGGGGGGTGTAGGCCTGATAGTCATCGCGGGCCAGGAAGAGACTGCCTCCGGCATAGGGTGCGGCTGAAACGACCCCGCTTTGTTCTTTGACGATCTTCAATGCCTCCTGCCAGGGAGGCGCGTTTTGCGCGGCGCTGTCTTTGGACACGAGCACATGCGGCTCCGCCCCCATGAGGGTGTCGCGAAAGTCCACCTCGAAGCCCAGCATCACCGCTCGCACCACGACCATCATCAGCACGCCGACCGCCACCCCAAGGATGGAAATCGTCGTGATCACCGAGACGAAAGATCGCTTCGGACGCAGGTAGCGCAGGGCTAAAAAGAAAGAGGCGCGGTTCAGCATGACCGCGCCCACTCTGGAGTCCTATGCCAAAAGGTCAAAGGGTCTCATGCTTCGGTTGAGTCCGCTCTCAGGCATTGGTTTCACCGTCTTTGGCCTTGCCCGTGACGTCATAGCGGATTTGTCCGTTCTGAATATTCAGAAAGCGGGCGGCCCCCTCCAACTCTTCTTGACCCAGGCCTGGCACCTGGAAAGTGCGGCCCTTTAAAGCGCCCTTTTCGATTGTGATCCCTTGAGAAAGCCTGCGTGCGATGTCCAGCCCCGTCTCGGCTTCATCCGCCAGATTCAATCCGGCGGCTTCCACGGCCTGGCAAAGGGTGCAGATATTCTGCGCGTTGCGTTGGTCGCGCGCCTGACGCACCTGACTGCCATCACCGCCGAACCAAGCCAGTCCGATGCTGGTCATGATACCGAGGATGGCAACGGTCATCAGCATCTCGAGCAAGCTAAAGCCGGCGGCAGGAATCTTGGAATGGATCGCAGTTTTCATATGCAGTAATGATAACAATGTGATTTTATGGAAATTCAGATCTCGCTTCAAGTTTAATTTTATAATTTTGATACTCATAGAGCCATATTATTCTCAATATTGAGAATATCGGCGTTTAGGGTTGCATTTTGCTTTGCGCCTCAAGTTTCCACTCTGCTGGTTTAAAACGCCTTTTACCTTCTGCACGAACATGGAGCGTGGTATGCTCGTATTCTCAGTGCCCATGCAGGTTGAATCACGAAAGTTCAGATGGATGCACCGCCTAAAGTTGGCGGTGGTCTGCGCGGTATGCACCGTGGTGTCTGTAGGCGCTCAGGACTCTCCCAAGTCCTGGACAGAACGGGAGACACGGCTGGCCAATGAGTACCTTTCCCTCCTGGTCAGTCAGCCAGATTATGGCCGTGTGGTGGATCTGCTTTGGGGGCTGTATGAGAAGCACGGGGCCACTTCCCTGCTGCTGGAAAACATCTCCAGCCAAGCGCAGGCGACACGTCATTCCACGGTGCTGCTGGTGCAAGGGCATCTCATCCGTCGCTCCGGCGATCTCAAAAAAGCCGCCACCCTTTATGACGAGGTGTTGAAGACCGAACCGAAAAACCCTCTCGCCTTGCGTGCTCGTGCAGACGTGGCCCGTGAGTCGGCAGACCCTCAGACTGCTTACAGCCTGATCCAGCGCTGGGTGGATGGCCTGGAGGAAACCGACCCGGCCAAGCCGCAAGCATGGATTGAGTTGGGCACCCTCGCGCTGGCAGCCGGTAAAAATGAAGAGGCGGCCCAATCTTGGGAAAAGGCAGCGCAGTTGAGCCCCGCAGACACCGATTTGGCCAGACAAGTGGGCGAGCTGCTCTTGCGCGCAGGTTTCCCGGACCGGGCCGCGACGTTTTACAGCACACTCTCCCAACAGAGCGATCCGCAGAAGCGCCTGAACGCCCTTTATGATCTCGCACGCATCCTTGAACACGCGGATCAGTTAGCCAAGGCGGACAATGCATTGATCAAAGGTCTGGCCCTGCTCGATTTCCGTGATGGTCGTTACACCGAGTTCTTTCGCCGTCGCGTGCGCCTGCATGAACGCTTTGGCAATCTGGATGATCTGCGCAACCAACTCCAGACCGAGTCTAACCAAAAACCTGTCAACGAACGTGCCTTAAGAGACCTGGCACGCTTCTACGAAATCACCGTGGATCTCGATGAACACCTCGCCACCCTGCGCAGGCTGGTCAAAGAAATGCCCCAGGTAGATGATTACCGTTGGGAACTGGTCCGTGCGCTATTGGATCATGACGGATCGGCTGAAGCCGCCGCATTGTTGGATGAGCGTATGAAAGGCGATGGCAGCGATATCCCCGCCATCATCTTCCTGCGCTGTGAGGCCGATCTCCGTCAAGGCAAGCCCGCCGAGGCAACGGCGAGGTTGAATCAATTGTTAGACGCGCAAGGCGGCACCCTCGAGGTGGAAAAACAGGCGCTGAATTTCGCCCAAACACGGGCCTTGGATGTTGTGATCGAGACTATCCTGCGCAAGCGGGTGGAACGCGATCCGTCCAAGGCTGAGGCGGTTTTTGAACTCGCGGGGTTTCATCGCGCACGCAAAGATGCCGCCAAGGCCGAGAGCCTGCTGAGGAAATTCACCGAGGAGGCGCCGACGGAACAAGAAAAGCAGCGGCGACTTAATGATGCCGCCGCCTTCCTGGCCTCCGGCAGTGATCTGGACAGCGCCATCATTTTGGCACGGGAAGCCGCCGGAAAGCCGGATGCAGGGCGTGAGGAATGGCTACGCTTGGCCGACCTGCTCGCCGAACATGGCGATACCGATGAGGCCGCCACCTTGCTGGAAAAAGCCTGGCAGGCTAGCACCACGGATGAAGACCGCCTGGATGTGGATGAGCGGCTCTTTTCCGTCCTCATGGGCCATCAGAAAAAAGAAGTGCGAGTCAATGCCGGCACGGCAGGTGATTTCAAATTACCCGATGCCTTTACGGGCAGAGGTTTTGCCGGCAGTGCCCCTACAGAGGCCAAACCCGCCTTCTCCGAGGCCCTCACGGAAGAAACACAGGCTCGCCTAAACGAGATTTTCGGCAAGGCCGATGCCCTGACCCCTACCTCTGACGCGGCCCTTTTCCGCGCCGCCTGGTGGGCCATGCGCACAGAGATGTTTCCTGATGCCTACGGCCTGCTACTGCGTCTGCAAACCGATCCCAGCACCCGGCAAATGCGCGAGCTATCCCTGGAGGCGGAAAAGCTTCTGCTGGACCTGGCGATCACGGACAAAAACAAGGCCCTCGCCGCCCGCGTGCTCAGGCGGCTCATGCAACGTGACCCGGCCAATAAGATCCGCTACACCCTGCGGCTAAGTGAGCTGCTTATGGAGTCTGAACAGGCCGCCGTCGCCGCCGTGCAAAACACCCGCTGGCGTCAAAGCGGCCCGTCGCCGTTACCGGCCACTGAGGCAACCAAACTCCTTGAGCAGGCTTACCGCGAGATGCCAGATTCCGATCAACTCCTCTCGGCATTGACCCAGACTTATACCATCCAGCGACGCATGGATGATGCACTGAAGCTTTGGAAAGAAGCCGTCAGGAAGGCCAGCGGCACAGCTGCGGTGCCGCTGCTGGAGCGTTATGCCGACCTGCTGCTGCGTCAGCAAAAGCTGGAGGACTACGTGCAAGTGCAATTGGAGATCGTGGAGCGTGAGACCGATGTGAAACGCCGCCGTGAAGCCTTTCGCCGTTTCGCAGACCGTTTATTATGGGCACCTGATGGAGGGGACCTGACACCGGAGGTTGAAAAGGAACGCCTGCTGCTTTTGGAAAAAGCCCTCACGGATCAAACCCGCAGGCATCCCTTCGATGGCTTTTATCACGAGGCGTTGGCGCTCGTCCATGAACGGGGAGGAGATGCAACGCGCGCATTTCAGGCGATGAAGCAGGCCTACTACACGGCACCCGAAACACCCTTTTCGTTAGGCCAACTACGGGAGGCAGCCCTGCGCGTGTCAGACCTGAAATCGGCCATTTATTTCCAAAAACAGATCGCCGCAGCCGCGCCGCCATCGGAACTGGCGACGGAATCGCGACGACTGGTCGAGTTGCTAGAGCAGACCTTCCAGATCGCCGAGGCGGACCGCGTGCGCCGTCGCTTAGAAAGCCGTTTCTCCCAAGACGCGGCCTCATTGGAAAACCTGGCCGAGCATTACAAAACGACAGGGCAGGACGAGGCCGAAAGGCGGGTCTATGAGCAGGTGGCGCGGGTCCGCCCCTGGGACGCCCGATCACAACTGCGCATCGCTCTCAAAAGCCTGCGACTGGCGGATGATAAGGCGGCTGAGCTGTATCTGCGGGAGATCCTGACCAAGACAAAAAGCCAGGCTTTTCATACGAGGGTCAGCCGCCCGGAAAAGCTTCCCCTGCCCTTGTCAGACCTACGCAAATCCGGTGCTCCCGGTCCTATCACCGAGATTACCGGCCTGCTGGATACGGTGCCCGGATTTGAGCAGCAAGAGATCGATCAAATCCGCGCTTTCCTGAACCTCCAGCGACCTGAGTTTACAGAGCTTCCAGACTCGGTGGAATTGGTTAGGCTGCGCACCATTGAAGAGTTGTCCAAGATACTGGTTCAGCAAAAGGACGAGCAGGTGCTGCAGCAATGGCTGAGCCAGTGGAACGATCCCAAGAAAGCACCCATCGAACGGCTCTGGGCCTTCTATTACGCAAAGGCAGGCCCGGAATTCCGTGCTCTTTTACGACAGACGTTGAATGACACGACGACCCTGGAGTCACGTTTTTGTCTGCTTTGGTTGACCTTGCGCTCTCATGGCATGGCGGATGCCCTGACATGGACCCGGCAGGTGGGGTTGGAGAACAGCCGATTGGATGAACGGAAAATGCTGTTGCTGGCCGTTGTTTCCATGTTGGGGGATTTGGATACCTTCCGTTTTGACAAAGGGGAGCTGGCCGAACTGGGCGCGGCCCGCCTGCTGCTGAATGCGTCCATTTTGGAAATCACCCGGGATCTTCAGGATCAGCAACGTTATACGGAGGCTCTTGAATTGGGCGAAAGCCTGCGCCGCAATTCAACGGCTCTGGCCGATGACTATGCCTTTTTTCTCTCCCGCATTGCAGAGTCCGCAGAGCGTTGGGACTTGGCACGCCAATACCTCGGGCAGGTGATACGCGGCCCGATTTTGCCAGGCGGCTATCGCGGCACCTATGATCCTTACCTGTACAGCCTCAGTACGGCGAATCGTCTGGCGACTTCAGAACAGGAGCGTGAGGAGACGCTGCGCGCCGCCTGGAAAAGGCTGCAAAGCACGCCAAACTCCGCACTCACGCGGTTAAGAAAGTCCGCCGTGGCAGGTCTGGCCGGTGCCCAGGACACGGCCGCTGAAGAACTGCGCAGCTTCATCAGCAGCGATTTCCTGGGCGCACGGCGCATGGGCGAGCCGCAAGGGCTGCTGATGCCACAGGGCTCCAGCCGTCACGAGGAGCCCATGCATCTGCGCGCGCTTTGGGAAGAGACACGGGAGATCCAGGCGAGCTTTGTACAGCAGGGTCTCAGTGACGTGGTGCAACAGGCCAATGAAGGACTGGCGGCGACCTGGGGCGCCGTGGGGTTGAGTTCACGCAGCGGTCAAGAATTCAGCGAATGGCGTCTCGGCCATCTTATGCGGCAGTTGCGGCAGGTGGACTATCCCACAAGGCTGCGTCTGATCCGCGAATACCTCGCCAGTGTGGACATGCGGCTGGAGGTGAGTGTGGACACGGTGAGCGAGCTCGGCGGTCGCCTGGAATCCCAAGGCATGGCACGTGAGGCCATCGATGTTTACCGCTTGCTGCCGGGTCGTGCCCCGGCCAATCCCGAATACGCGCAATGGCTGATCCGTGCCAGCGAGTCGGCCAAGGAAACGCAGATGGGTCTGAAATTCACGCTGCAACTGCTGCTGGCTGAACCGCCCATGAAACCCCCGCAGCCTGGCAATGAAGTGCTGCGCGAAAAACATGCCTATTTCCTGGCCCAAGACTTTGACCTCAATGAACTGCATCGCCGTGGATTCCTGCCTGAAGTGACCCGTGTGCTACAGGGACGCATCCCGCATGAGGTGCCGTATTTGCGGGAACTGGCTTTATTGCATGAACGGTTAGGCCAGGATAAGGAGGCCCTGACCGCCTGGAACCGCCTGCATCTGGCCTTTACCACGAATGCGGAAAGCGGCATTCAGCCGGACGCTGAAAGCTGCCTGCATCTGGCCAAACTGCTTCAAAAAATGGATCGGCGCGATGAGGCGCTGCAATCCCTGCGCTCGGTGCCGCTCACGGAGGCCTCCGGTGCTCTTGGACGGGAGATATTAAAACTACGGGCGGATTTGGCAGCTCAATCCGGGGGCTGGGAGGAATTCCGCACACTCATGGCCGTGGCTGTGGAAAGAAAATCCTTGGATGCGATTTCCCATCTGGCAGAGCTGCTGCGTAAGCATGATCGCACGACTGAGGCGCTCAACCTGCTGACCCAGGGGAAACGCCGTGTGCAAGAAGATGCAGACCGCTTTTATCTGCGCCTGGAATTGCTCAAACTGATGGCCCATGATTTGGCATGGACGCCTGAACGCGGACGTGCGCAGGTCGCCTCTCTGTTCCGTGTCCGCAATCGGGATCGCGATACTTTAAAGCAGTTCGCCGAGTGGATGTCACAGCAAGGCCAGGGGCCTAACCAAAAGAACTGGATCACTCTTCTGAAGGCCGAGTCGCGTGCGGGCATGGACCGACCTCTCGCGGCCCTGGCCCTGTGCGCACTGGCCCCACATCTGCCTGAAAAGGCGGGGGATGAAATATCCCTGGGCTGGTCGGCCGCCGGGGAGGGGGACCGGGTCTGCCTGGAACTCGGGGCCGAGGCTTTGCTGAAGGCCGGACGGGCGCGCTGGGCCTGGACAGCCTGTCTGATTTTACAGGAACTGCCAAGCCTCCGTCTGGACGGACGCAAGCTGCCGCTGATGGTCCGGGTGGCCCATGCCATGGGTGAACCCACGATGGTTCAGGAATTCTTTGGCGAGGTCATCCGGCGTAACATCCCCGGTGGTGTGCAGCCCGTCGAATGGGCGCAGGCCTTTGAGGACGTTGGGGAGCCGGGTCTGGCCAGAGAGCTCTATCAGGAAGCCCTGCAAAAGCTGGAGGCCACACAAGCCATGCAACCGGACCTCAGCGCCGCCTGGGTGAGGTTTCTCATCCGGCATCAAGATTATGAACTCGCCGAGCTCTACCTCATGAAACATCATTGGTCATTGGTGAATGACTCGGCCAACCTGATTTTTGAGCTTTACCAAGGCTGGGGTAAACTGGCATTCATGGAGACCGAATTGCCCAAGTTCCATCTGCCGGTGGGAATTGAGAAAGAAGTGCTCTTTCTCAGCCGCCGTGCCCAAGGTCTGCCACCCCCTGCCCTCCCGCCATGAATCACTGTCTCTGTCTTCTGATCCTGCCGTTGCTGCTGGGTGCCTGTTCCACCACTGAGAAAAAGAAAACTCCGCCCGTCATGTCTCAGCGCATGTCAGACAGGATCGCCGCCTCGCGCAAGCGCATGGCAGATCCCAATGACCGCAGTGTCTTTGATAAGTCGATGCAAACGAGCTACCTCAAAGGCAAGGATACCGGCGGCTGGTTGGGGAGCAAAAAGTACAAATCAAACGCCTATGCAGGCAGCAAAAGCTACACGAACACCAAGGCTTTCAAAGCTGACACTTTCTCTGGTGCGGATGATCGAAGCACGATGTCCAGGCAAAAATTCGCTCAAGGTGACGATGCTTCTTCGTTGGCTGATCAAAATTTCGCAACCGACAACAGTACCTTTGCAGACAAGTCTGCCAGAGAAGGCAGCCAGACTTTTTCGGATGCGGACAATACATTCAAGACCTCTGCCGAGCGGGAAGCATTGCGCAGCCAAAAGAAGAACGACCGCCCGAAATTTATTGAACTGGACGAACAAAAAAAGAATCCGGCTTATACCGAAGAGCAAGTGCGTCGTTTGTTAGGCCGCTAACACTGCGTTGGATTCGCCCGTCTCTTTCATGCGTCGCCGTCGTCGTCGTTCAGGTTCACTCTCATGGATCGGGTTGCTGGTCTTCCTGATTCTCGGAGGCTCTCAGCTCTGGAAGGAAATCCAAAGGCAGTCTTCCGCCCCGGAACCGAGATCCGGCAAGGCCACCAAGGTCTTTGAGGTCATGTATGACGCCCGTCTGCTGGACGATCCCAACAATGATGGGGACAGCTTTAAAATCACTTATCGTGGCAAGGTACATCTGCTGCGTCTGTACTTTGCCGACTGCGCAGAGAAACAACGATACGCCAACAATGCGGAGCGTTTGCGCGACCAAGGCGACTACTTTGGTGGCCTGAGTGAATCCCGAACCGTCGCACTCGGGCAGCAGGCGGAGGCCTTTACACGTCAGTGGCTGCAGGAACGTCCCTTCACCGTTTATACCAAATGGCAGGGCGTTTTCGACAGCGGCCGTCACTATGCCTTTGTGGTTTTTCCCGACGGCGAGGATCTGTCAGCGAAACTGGTACGTGAAGGACTGGCCCGGATTCACACCTCCGGCACCCCCTTGCCGGATGGTCGGACGGTGGCTGAATATGAGCACGAGCTGAGAATGCTGGAGTCTGAAGCCCGCGCTGACAGACGCGGCGGCTGGGGCTATTGATCAATCCCTGCCTACCTGCCGGATTAGCGCTTGCATCACCCCTTGGATGATCAGTTCACTGGCTGGGATGAGATCTGGAAAGTCAGGATTCTCGGCTTTCAAATAAGGCTGCCCATCTTTGACCAGGAAGCGCTTGAGGGTCGTTTCACCGTCAATCAGCGCGGCGACGATGTCGCGCGGGCGGGGGTCCTTGGCCTCCAGAATGACCATGTCGCCATCGCAGATATTCGCGCCGATCATGGACTCACCGCGCACTTTGAGAGCAAAAGCCTTGGTGCTTCGGCCCAGGCCGAGGGTGTTGACATCGACGGCGATGGAACCATCCGCGTGCTGCTCCTGCGCACTGGCGTAACCGGCAGGGATCATGCCGTAAACGGGGATATCCATGATTTCAGCACGCTCAAGGTCTTCCGGGAAAACCACGGCGCGGGCTTTGTTGGGATGACGCTGAATGACGCCTTTCTTTTCCAGAGCACGCAAATGACTCATCGCGGCGGTCTGGCTGGAAAAGCCGAAGTGACGCTGAATGTCACGCGTGCTAGGCATGACACCGTTTGCGCGCTGATACTGGCGCAGGTATTCCAGCAATTCGCGCTGGCGATCGGTGAGCTTGGTGTTGAAATCGAACATAAGAAGTTTGTTCGCCTGAACACTTCATCGAAAGCACTCAGGAAGCAAGAAGATTTCTATCGGCTTCTTTTAAGCGGAAAAAATTTCAAGATCTGGACAATCCGGTGCAGCGAACCTTTGCGCAGGCGTCCTTTTTGCACGAACCTTCCAGAGTGTCTGCCCTTCATTTCATCACCCGTATCTTGCTTCTCACGTGTGCTGTGCTCAGCGTAACCGCCCAGGAATCTGCGGCCCCTGCAACACCCGAGGCTCCTCCTCAAACGGCCCCGGCAACTGCGGCCCCGGCAGCCGTGCCTGTGGCAGGTCTGGCCACGCCCGGCACTATCGGTGCACTGCCGGACAATACGACCCTCCTGGCGCAGAGAGCCGCCACGGCCTTTGGCGAGCAGAAATGGGAAGAAGCCCGTGCAGCCTATGAAGAGATGCTGAAGGTGGATGAGCGCAATGCCCTCGCCTGGGCGAATCTGGGCGCTGTGGAGCAGCAGGCGGGCAAGACCAAGGAAGCGTTGGAGTGCTTTGAAAAGTCGGTGCTCATCAGTCCGCAATTGGCCCAGTCCTGGAGTGCCCTGGGCCTCATCTATTCCTCACAGGGAGACACTTACCGTGCGATCTCCTGCTTCACCCGTGCCATTCATGAGGAACCGACGGATGCCCGTGCGCACAACTACCTCGCGATTGCGGCCAAGAACCTCGGCTGGATCGATGCCGCACAGACGGAGCTTCAGCGGGCCATCGAGCTGAACCCACAGTATGGCATCGCCCACTACAATTTGGCGCTTCTATACCTGGATCAAAAACCGCCGTCGATTGAGCTGGCCAAACGTCATTATGAGAAAGCCGTCGCGCTGGGAGTGGAAAAGGATGAAATCGTGGAGCGGAGGCTGAAGGAGTGAGCTGGGAGATCCAGGCGCAACTGGATCAGCTCCGCACGGAGGGACTGTGGCGGGAGCTGCGGGTGATGGATTCGCCGCAGGAGCCGGTGGTGGAACACGCGGGCCGCAGCTACCTCAATTTCTCCTCCAACGACTACCTGGGGCTCGCCTCGTCCCCGGAGATCAAAGCCGCCTTCCAAGAAGGTGTCGCGCGATATGGCGCGGGGTCCGGGGCCTCACGTCTGGTCTGCGGCACGCTGCGGCCCCATGCAGACCTGGAGGAGGCGCTGGCGGCTTTTAAAGGAGCGGAGGCGGCGCTGACTTTCTCCAGCGGTTTTTCCGTGCCCATCGGCACGCTGCCCGCCTTGCTGGGGGCCGGGGACACGATCCTTTTGGACAAGCTCAGCCATGCCTGCCTGGTGGATGCGGCAAGACTCAGTGGTGCGACGATCCGCGTCTTTCCCCACAACCATCTGGAGAAGCTGGAACGCCTGCTGCAAACGGCCAAGGGGCGTGTGCTCATCGTCACGGAGTCCATCTTCAGCATGGATGGAGACTCGGCGCTGCTGCGTGAGATCGTGGAACTGAAGGACCGCTACGGGGCCTGGCTGCTGCTGGATGAAGCTCATGCCGTGGGTGTGCTCGGCCCACAGGGGCGTGGTCTCGCAGCGGCGATGGGGCTGGAAAAACGTGTCGAGTTGCAGATGGGCACACTGAGCAAGGCCTTCGGTCTGAGTGGCGGTTACCTCGCGGCTTCACGCGCCGTGATTGACCTGCTGATCAATCGCGCCCGCAGTTTCATCTACACCACGGCCCCGCCGCCCAGTCTGGCTCATGCGGCCTCGGTGGCGTTGAGCTTGATCCAGGGGGAGGAGGGGGACAAAAGACGGGCGCTTTTGCATCAGCATGTGAGAAGCGTGCAGTCGGTCGTCGAAGGCCGGGAGACCCAACCCAGCGCCATCATCCCCCTCATCCTCGGCGATGAAACCGTCGCCATGAATGCCAGTACCAGCCTGCGTGAAGGCGGCTTCATGGTCCCGGCCATCCGCTATCCTACGGTGGCGCGGGGCAGTGCTCGGTTACGATTGACCCTGTCCGCAGCGCATCAGCCGGAGCAGGTCGCTGCGTTGATGGAGCAGATCAAGGCGTTGAACCTGCTTCGCCGCGCAGAAGCTGCTTCCCATTGAAGCGCTCGCTGGGATTGAACAACCAGCCGGGTGAGGCGTTCTTCACTTCATAACGCTGAAGCACGAACTCAGGCAGGGCCAGGTTGCTGTTCGGGTCATAGACACGACGGCCGGAGTAGTAACCCCAGAGACGGTATTCGCGATTGTGGTCGCTGCCAAAGGCCGGGCCGTCGCCAGAGGGGAGCTCGGGATAACGGTCAGGCTGGCGCATGAATTTTTCATTCATCATGACCAGCTTCGACTCATCCCAACTCTGCCCTGGACGGCGTACGTAACCCCAGAGGTGGGTGCGCTCGATGTTGAAACGCCGCCCGATGTAATAATCCCCTGGCGTCTCCGCCGCGATCTCCATCCGGCGGTATTCGATCAACTGCTGTTGACGCGGGTTCGTCGATTCACAAGCCGTGAGGATCACAGCAAGTCCGAGCAAAAGAAGATGGGCGAAGCGAATCATGTTGGACCGAGAGTGAAACACGAATGCTCACACGCAAATGAAACCTCTCACGGGATCTTTTTCTTCGCCGCCTCGGCCCGGGCCTTGGCCGTTGCCGCCGCCTTCTTCTGGGCCTCAGCACGCACGGCCTGCACCGCGCGGATTTCCTGCTCACGTTTCAGCACCTGAGCCTGGAGGCCGTCTGGATTCGCCGGATCGGTGATCATCGGGAAGTCATCGGTGCGGAAGGGGGTCACGGGCAGACCCTCGGCGGAATAGACATTGGCCACCGGATTGTCCGCCCAGGCAAAGCGCACCGCCACAGGTTTGGCGATCACCTTGCTGCTCACGGCGATCTGATTTCCGCGCGGGGTGCGGGGACTCTGCTTGCTGTCCGGCAGGATGGTGGCGTCCGCCCAGACCCACTTGCGATCTTCCCCGCAGATGGCGAAACCGCGCACTTCATCCACATCCACCACACGCAGACCCGTCTCCGCATGGTCAAAGGTTAGGATGGCTTGGCTGCCCTCGAACTTCACCTCTTTGAAAGTGGGACTGCTGTAAGGCAGCTTGAAGCCATAGTCCTTCACGAGTGCCAAGCGGGCCAAGCGCTCTGCCACGTCGCGCTTGTTCTTTGGGTGGATGTCATTGGCCTCGCCGAGGTCCGTGATCACGCATTCCCCGGTGTTCGGCAGCTTGCTCATCGTTAGGGTCTGGGCCTCGCGGAGTTCCGCCCAATCGCTGTCGCCGGGTTCGGTTGTGTAAGCTTTGAAATCCGCCAATTGCACCCAGTAGAAAGGAAAGTCGCCCTGCTTCCACTCCTTGCGCCAATGCTGAATCATGAAAGGGAAAAGCTCGCGGTATTCCTTGGCGCGGCTGGAGTTGCTTTCGCCCTGATACCAAATCGCGCCCTTGATGCCATAGCCGATGGTCGGATGCAGCACACCCGCGTAAAGATTCCCAGGGCGATGCTGGCCCGTCATCGGATTCTGCGGCGCACGGGGCGGGGCTGCTGGGAGTTCCCGACCGTTCTTCAGAGCTTCCTTGCGCTCATTCGCCCAGCCCGCCACCCGCGCCTTGTGATCGGCCACCTGCTTGTCAAAAGCGGCCTGGGTAAAGGTGGCCTCCGTCTTCTGCCAGCGCTCGATGATGTCCTTAAACCGGGCGTCCTTTTCCAACAGGTCGCGTTTGACCCAGGCCTCGCAGGCACTGCCGCCCCAGGCATTGTCGATCAGGCCCACCGGCACGCCCAGCATCTCATGCAGCACGCGCCCGTAATGATAACCGACGGCTGTAAACGTGCCCACTGTGTCGGGCGAGCACTCCTCCCACTGGCCTTTGAAGTCCTCCTGAATCTCCTGCGTGCCCACCTGCGGGACCGAAATGAGGCGGATCTGCGGATACTTCGCCAGGGCCACGTCCAGATCGGCGGTCCAGGTCTTGCCCAGGGTGAAACCCATGTTCGATTGGCCGGAGCAAACCCACACTTCACCGACCAAGACGTTCTTCAGCTCTTTGCCGGAAGTGCCCTGGATGGAAATCGTCGCCGGTTGCGCATTCGCCGGCACCGGGTCCAGCTTCACCGTCCACTTGCCCTTCGCGTCCGCCTTTGCCGTCTTCGTCTGGCCCGCGAACTTCACCGTCACCTCCGTGCCCGGCGTGTCCCAGCCCCAGATCGGATTGGCCAGCTTTTGCTGGAGCACCATGTGATCGCCAATGATGGCGGGCAGGCGCAGTTCAGCGTGGACGGTAACAGCGGATAAAAGGAGAAAAAGGCACAGGGCTGACTTCATAACGGAGCCTGTAGGAACGTGAAAGGCCCACCGATCATTGCGCCTAATTGGACCTTCTTTGTGTAGGCGGATGGATTCCTCCGCGTAAATCTGGGGCGTCTCCGGCTTCACATGCTTTGATTTCAGCATCCAGGCAACTCTAGCCAACTAGGCCGTTCATTCCGACTGCCTCCAGCTAAAAACACCTCCCAGGTCTTTGATTCATTCTTAGAAGTAAACTGGCGGTGATTGACTGAGAAGGGTGGTTGACAAAATTTGCTTCGCGGACCAGTTCATCGCATGACTTTGCCAGAAATCGCCGATTCCCTGGAGTGGTTTGACCGGTGTTCTCCAGAGGAGCGCCGGGCATTTTGGGTTGGCGTGGTGGGCACTTTCAGCGTCATTGTCTTGTGTTTTGGATTTTTACGCCGGTGGCTTGGCGGCTCAAGGCTTCGTGAGCTTCAGGCCAAACTCGATAACACTGCTGCCAAGAATGCCGAGCTTGAGCAGAAAAATGCCAAGAGCCAGTTGCTAGACCAGAAGCTTGACGGACTTGCGGGCTCAGCGTGGTTCAAGCAAACGCAGCCATCTCACGCCCCCGCCTTTGTTCCCCTGGTGCAGCGCGGCACCCGAATTGTGTCGGTCTTCAACTTGAAGGGAGGTGTGGGCAAGACCACTATCGCGGCCAACCTTGCAGCGGTTTTCTGCAGACGTCAGGACTCGCGAAAGGTCATGATGATTGATGCCGACTGGCAAGGATCGCTAACCTCCCTTTGCACAGAAACTGTGGCGCAATTGAAAGACGTGGTGCGAGGAGGCAAGCTGCTCCATCGCCTGCTGGAGCGCGGCCATTCCTCCACCAGTCCAGATGAGCTTCTGCATCTGGCGGGCGAAACGCTTTTCCCGCATGGAAGATTGCTGGGCGCGGATGGCACTCTCAGCCAGGTCGAGGATGCTCTCCTCGTCCGGTGGATAACTGAGCGCCTGGATTTTGATCCCAGGTTCGTGCTTCGCCAGTGGCTGCATGGCGAAGCCGTCCGCCAGGAGTTCAACATCGTGATCATTGATTGTCCTCCCCGCCTTACGGTGGCTTCAGTCGCTGCGTTGGCGGCCAGCGATCAAGTTGTCATTCCAGTGATTCCCGATGACCTTTCAATCTCTGCGGTCAAGGTTCTCTTAAACAGGCTCAGAGAGGACATCATTCCCACGGTGGCACCCCATCTGGAGGTAGCCGGAATCGTCCCCAATCTCGCCGGGCGAAATGGTGATCTCAGTGAAGATCGACAAATTGCACTCCAAGCGCTAAAAGGCGACGCACATCAGGCGCTAGGCAAACCCGTTCCCGTTTTGATTGAGGAAGCCATCAAAAACTTCACGGTCAAAGAAATGGGCAAGCTGTATCCTCAATTGAGTGATAACCAAAACACCCTGTTCGAGCGCCTCGCCGCAATCATTCACCCACCTCTCAGATCATGACACTCCATGAGTTCGCGCAGCACCTGTCTTTGGTAGCATCCCAGCTCGACCAAGCAGGCAAGGCTCAGCCCGCCAAGACCGCCAAAAGTCTCGCTGAGAGGTTGACTGCGTTTCCCAATGTAGAACTTGCCAGCCTCGCAGGCGCCATCAATGCACAGGCTGCGCCCAAGACGATCAAGAAACTTCCACAGGTTGATGAGGGCACGGTCTGCGGGGCAAAAGAACTGCTTGTGGAGTTTGAAGCTCTCAGAGAGCGCGCTCATCAATCGAGCTTGAACCCTGCGGAGATCGCGGCCTTCAAGACGCGACTCCAGGGTACGAATACACTGGCACCGGTTGTCAAGTCCCTGAGCCAGATGCTCGGGTTTGGCACGCCAAAAACCAAGAAAGCTGGCGTTCAGCAACTCATCAAGGTATTGGAAAATTCTCTGGAAAGCTCCTGGCGCAGGTGATGGCTTTTACCGTTCCCACCTCGTAACCCGTTGTTTTTTCCTAAATGATAAAAATGCCAAAAAGATGCTAGGCGAATTGCACGGTAGGCATAGGTTGCCATGCCAGGCGAATAGTGTGTCAATATGGATCGCGCAGCAGGATAAGGAGTCGTTTTGGCATTGATGCCGATGAGCTGCTGTTTGAGGAGATTCCGTTGAGGATCAGGCAATTGGACGGCCTTCATGAGCTGGAAATGCGGTAAAAACAAGAAATGTCAGAGTGCTGGTTGCCTGGCATCTTTTTCTCTTTTTCTGCGGCTGCCTTTTTTGCGCGGGGCTGGTTAGAGGGAAAACGTCAAAATACAATATTGTATAACTACAGACTTGTATATTGATGAGGTGTTCCATCACTGACCGGGTTCAACGGTTCATATGCTGTATAAAGTTGTAGAGTTTGATTGTTAACTCTTGAGCATCCTCAGACAGATTTCCCCAGACCTTTGTGTGTTCGACGGCTTTGTGGCAGAAATTCACTTTGTCGGTGATGGTGCCGCTTTCCTGGGCGTAGCTGCCTTTGCGTTTTTTGCTGCGTCCGTCTTCAGCAAGAAAGTCATCAATGAACTTGCCTAACATTTTGTCTTTATATTTTGGATGCGTCGGGGGTTTGTCTATTTGTTCGCCGTAGCTCCTGAGCACTGCGGTGAGAACGTCGGGCGAAATGAGGTTTTCAATCTCACGTCCGGGCAGGCAATAATAACGGTCATCCAGCCTTTTTTGCAGGATAGCTTGCCGCTTCCCTTTGGCGCTCCCTTCCTTGGCTCCATCATGATCCGTGATCAGGAAAAGCTTGGCGCATAGGCGTTCGACGTTAATGCCTTTGTCTTTTGCCTCAGTGGACTCTTCATCATCTAAAAATGAAAAGTGGGTGATATTGCCGCCTCCATATTCGACGAATGAATAGTGAAGGTCTTCTTTGAAAACTCGATGCTGGCCGGTGTTAGCCATGTTGGTGGTCTGGTCTACGTTATAGAGCCCCAGCCAATGGGCGATGTAGCGACGATCCGTAATGCCTTCGACCCAGATAGTGCAGTTAGATAGCAGGACGGAGGAGTTGCGCACACCAAGCAGTTCGAGTGGCTTGCGGTCCTCGCGGCTGATTTGACGAACAATGAATTTGGCTGGCTTTTCCTTTCCAGTATGTTCATGATCCAGATCTTTTTCCAAGGTGAAGACACTGACATCGGGCACGTCCAGTGTCAGATCCAAGAAGTGGTTAGAATGGGTGGTCAAGAAGTATTGATGTTTGGGAAAGCGTTGGGACAACATTTCCAGGAAAGCACGCTGCAACCACGGGTGTAGAAAGAGTTCTGGTTCTTCTATAAAGGCCAGCATATGTTCATCCGAGTGACGGAATAACTCGAAGGTGAGAATGAGGATTGATTGAATGCCATCCCCGAGATCATGAACAGGCTTTTCTTCTTCATCACCGATTTTAATGGTGAGAGTGGTTTGTTCTCGGCGTGGGATCAACGCGAGAGGTTGACGTTCAAAAAAGGTGTCGCCTAACCATTTTTCGAATTCTTGAAGTTTGTCCCTCTCTGTCAGAGTGCCTCTTAATAAAGACTCAACCTCTTGGTAAAGTGTCTGACCTGTAAAGACAATTACCTTTTCAAGATTATAGTCGGCGACTGTGCGTTTTCTGAAAATTTCTTTGTCGCCGAGATCTCGTAGGGTTCTTAGGGCGTGTTTTAAAATTGCAAATGGCTAAAATCAGCCTAACAAAAGACGTGAAACTTCACCCCGATTATCAAGCCGTGGTGCCTGGACTGGCACAAGTTATAAAATCCATAGATTCCTAAATACCAGAAAAGTAAAGATGCTGAGCTTCGAGCAGGTCGTCCTCTGAGTGATTTGGAGTCGGTCATCGCCGGTGTTCTCTATGTG